>Ga0209092_10003631_pt1 | contig 13286 bp, 9 predicted proteins | sample FraStrMetagenome_FD_187446 | JGI IMG/M metagenome (GOLD analysis project Ga0209092, IMG submission 187446) | Marine eukaryotic phytoplankton communities from Arctic Ocean - Fram Strait ARC3M Metagenome (SPAdes) (version 2) | ecosystem: Environmental > Aquatic > Marine > Oceanic | place: Fram...
ATATTCGGTTGGTTAGTGTTGTTGAAAAAAAGGTTGGTTGAGACAGTTTCAGTTGGTTTGGGGTGTTTCGTGTTGGTTTGGTAGTTGGTAGAAAGGGCGGTTTTGGGAGATTGGCATAGGAAAGGTGCCGGATGTGATAGTTTTTTTATTTTAAGCTTTGCATATTTCTTCTTTACGAGATGAGAGCATGTTGCCAGGAGAATTTTGAATGCACCGCGGTTGCGGTGTGAGAGGTTGGCCATTGTCGAAAAATATTGAGTCAAGCTTGCTGGTAGAACGTTAGCTAGTGCTTGCGCGTGCGCATTACACGAAGGACACCTTTATATATTTATATATGAAGCTTAACATTCAAATCATCTAAGATATCGGGTCGAAAGGGGTCCGTCTAAGTACGTTGCCTGATTACACCTTTGTAAAATAAATACATACCACAACATACATCTATACTAAGTAAAGTGAAGTCAGATTCATTGTACTAACTCTTAAATTCGTAGTAAGGATTTAACGTGCAGCTCATGAATTTTTATACTTTACCCCCCCACGTAATATTATATTATGTAAACTAATTTAATCTAACTTTCGGATTCAAAACTTTATTTCCATCAAGACGAAAGTCTCATGTTCAAGTTCCAACACAAAAACGGAATGGACCAACAACAGTAGGAAATCTTTTCTCAAGATGAAATTTGAATTGCGCAAAGTAATCGCCTTCTCTGGATTGCTGTATATCCTTATTTTGTGTGAGTATTTTTATTTCACAAGTCTAATTGATGAGACTCAACATAATCTCCGGAGAATGTTAGATAGTGAATTTCCCCGTTGGAGTCACAATAATCATAGACAACCTCATAATGCCAAAATAAGAAGAGAAATTGGATGGAAGGCCACCGCTCCGACGGCACCGGAACATGAACAAACCAAAATTTTGATAATATTCCCCTATCGTAATCGCGAAATTCATTATCATGAATTTATTGAACATTTTGCTTCCATCAAAAGACCCGAATGGGATGTTTCCTTCATGGTTATCGATCAGGGAAATGATTTTGATTTTCGACGAGCCTGGCTTTTAAATATTGGAATTGCTGAAGCTCTTAAACTATACGAACACAAGAAATATTCCACTTGTCTAGTTGGACATGATATTGACATGCTAGCCTCCTCACAAGTAGACTATTCATGGTGCGATAGACCAACACAGACATGTTCCGAATTAAGCTGCGAGGATTATTCTGTGCCTTATCCATCCTACACAGGTGGTACAGTAGCAGCCTTATTAAGTGATTGGGAAAGCATCAATGGTTTAACCAATGTTGCTCGAGGTTGGGGAGGAGAAGATGATGAATTGTATCAACGATTTCGATTAAATAATCTTCTTGAAAAAGACGGATTTATACGGAGAGCACCAAAGGGACAGGGTGTTTGCGAATGCCTTAATGACGGTGATCATACACGTAGGAAGCGAAATAACAATATTTTAAACGATATTGCCGAAAAGGTTTTTCGAATGCAAGAAGGGTCAGATGAATGGAAGAGGGATGGTCTTAATAATTTGAAGTACAAGGTTATGGATCGGCGGGTAGATGACTATAATACACTCTGGCTAAAAGTTGACGAGACAGAAGAGGAACATTCAAAAATGAAAGAAAAACGCTCTCCTGACGAAAAAATAAAAATTTATAAAATTTTAAATGGAAGGAGCATATACGCTGGAATTCGTGAGAGGAGGCAGATCTTTTAGATAAAGCTTAGTCATTATTTGTAAAGAGAAACATATTCCTCATAATTTCTCGCTTCAGCAAGGCCAAAACAGATTTGCAATATTGATAAAAGCAATAAAGTATCTAGCATTCACAAATATGTATTAGGTATCTTAGCTGTAATGAGAGAAAATGTTGGAAAAAACACTGCAACCTTAGTCTTGTTTGCCTGCGTATGGATTCAATCTAGTACCTTATGATATATCTACTAAAAGAGGGATTGATTTAACAAATCTGAAGAATCATTACCTAAATAGGCAGTCATCGTTTTTAAGCGCCCATTCAAGTAATGTTCTTCAAGCTTAATGTTCCCACGATAACCAGCCGCCAAAGCTGCATTACCAAGGGATTCCTTATTGGTATTTCTAGGGATGTCATAAATTACATATTTACTTTTTGTTGCCTTGGCCGCCATTTTCAATAACAGAAATCCATCTACCACGTTGGGTTTATTATCAGAGGTAGAGGATATATTTTGCAAATCTGCATAGTAATTGATTTTCATATTTTTTTTCAAATCGTATCCATTCTTTCCAACGGACCCATAATGCATACCGCCCCATGGAGGATCCATAAAAATAGTATCAATGAATGGTGGTAGCATATCAAGCCCCCCTATGGTATAACCAGCACATTGCTCCTGATGAGGTGGATGATGTACTTCAAAAGATGATTTGCGTACAAAGGATTCAGGAGTGGGTTTCCTTATTTTGATATTGTTATAAGACATGTCATTCAAACTTTTTAAAACTTGCATAGATGTGTCAGCTATCGATTCCAAATCATCCTTTTGCTGTCCCTCATAATTCTGGTTCCTTGCATTTTTTTTCTTTTCCTTTGCTTCAGTTCTCCACTTCACGAAAGGATTCGATCGACAACCATGACTGTAGCATTGATCCATAACAAATAAGGAATTTGATTCAATCAAGAGCAATTTTTCAGGTGGTATGTTGTAAATTGAGGCATTATGAGCAACCATTCGAAGTTTGGCTCTATCTACGTCAACACAAACGACAAGCGACACTAAATGAGAGGGCAACTTTCCAAATGCAATCGAATTTCCACCCATTCCACTAAAGGCGTCCAGTATAACGATTCCTCCACTTGGTTCACTAAGAAATGACAATTCCACAGAAAGAAAGAAATAAGGTCAACTATTGCATCTCATGAAGCTTTAAAAACTTTGAGAAATTGAATGGACTTACCTCGATGCTTTAGATATTGATGGAATGGAATCACATAATCGTTTGGCAACATGGTCAGCAATCACTTCTGGTGTCACGGAATACCAACCTTCTGAATCCAATTTAATACCTTTGTCGAAGCGAGAAAATAAACGATGTCGTTGAGCCCAATATTTATCATGAACTAAACTTGGATAAGGATTAGCTACATTATCGCTTGCAGAATCTAGTGAAGTACTACCGGTATCTGCACAATTAATTTGTGCTTTTTTCTTTGGTACATTTTTATTGTCTTTACAAGTACCATGTTTGGTTTCATTACTTTGTTTATATTTTGACCAATATCGTTGAATTTGTTGCTATTTCGTCCAATATGAAGAAAAGAACCAAAAAATATTTTAATAAACGAATCTGAAACTACATGAAAAGAGACTTGTAAATACATGAAGAGTTCATTACCTTTCCTACTTTGGACATGGGCACTTTTATGACTGCTACTGAGGCAGAAGGGAGAAACTCTTTACTGGAATCATTATTTGTATCGTCATTCTCCTGAAATTTGTATGGTAACACAGGATTCGAAATCCACGGAGATGAATTTCTCTCTGATAATCTTACATCTTCAGTCGTAAAATATTTGATCCCTGGAGGCATAGCCATAGTTGGACCATTGGCTTGGAAACTGTCAAATAAGTCAACTCGATTGACAATGACAGCCATGGGCGTTGGAAGCAGTGGAGAATGCTGAGGTGCATTTCGTTTCGGTGATGTATTATTGTTGTGTTTGGAATGTTGATGATGATTTCGATGGTGAGGATAATAATGATTTGGATGATTTCGAGATCGATTGTTGGGTTTAGGAGATAAAGATTTGGCTTTCGATCTATTGGTGTGGTGCCTATGCGACGAAGAATTGGAAGACTTGATTTTCCCTCCAAAAGGTGCTAATTTTTTCCTCGGCTTCGAAGGGGTGTTAGATTGAGGTTGATTCTTTGAAGCTAATGGCTTTTTTGATTTTGAATTATTTGTATGCAGGGATACCTCCTCTTTTTCCTTGGATGAGGAGTGGGTATCATGATTCTTATTTGTTGATTGTGCCGCAGGGGTACAACTAGTTTGAACGGCCTTCTTTTTCCCCGACATTCTTATTCACAAAGGTTTTTATTTGAAGACCAGTAATCTTGCGGAAATACCGCAACTGAGTTAGAGCAGTAAAGATAATCTTTATGGCATGAAGCTTACTGGGTTACGATTTTATAGTGTATTTTATTGGATCAGTTACTGCGAAAGATGAATGTAATTGCATGAATTTCTTAATAAATTATATGTCTTTGGTCATGAAGATTTAACAACAAAGGTTTGAATTAATAACTTGTTCAATTTGGCATATTTTTTGCCTCAGTTTCTACTTGTTTTCACGTCAACTTCGATCATATTTGCTTTGTTTTACACGTGGGCTTTTATTGGATTGAATACGTAAGCAAATGTTTCAATGAGACCCGGATAATTTGTTAAAAAATTATTATCTTTGAGAAGGGTGTCGGCCCCTTCCCGGTTTTGAAGACATAGGAATTAAGACTCTGCAGCAATAAAATTAATTAGGAACACAGTTTCGAAAAAGTGTCTCAGTCACAAAAAAAGATTGCATATAATTAAGATGTATCAGCATTTACTTAGGAAGAGCTGGCATTCTTTCTAGAACAAAACGGCAGTAATTTAACGATATATGCATGGTCAAAGGTTCTTTTTTGAAGCAAGATTCTGGGAGTCAAACTAAAGCACTCAACACATCCAGTCATATTAAGCCATTCGTTTAACAGCAAAGCTCTCTTGATTCCTCATATGAGTGTTCTAGAGCTTCCTCTGTGAACTTCAAGCTTGAACAGGACTTGTTTCATTTCTTGAATTCCTCCATAAAAAAAGGTAGAACGCATACATCTACTGTAGCCCTAATTTTGCTGACGAGAGGGTTCATCACTTGATTGTCAATACGTTGAAGCAATTATCATCACCCCAATCTACAACAAACCTTCAGACACTTTATTTTTCTGCACATTGCGATTGAAAATATCACGAGCTACTTCTTCATTTTCTTACTTAACGAAATAAGATTCTCAAATAATGTTTTACAGCAGAAGAAAGCAACTACAAAAAGCATCCCCCACTCCAATAGAAGAATTTCGAGCTGCAGTCTCTCGCATACATGCACTGCTCAAAAGCACAAAGGCATCATATGAAGCCACGAGATCGGAAAGTAGCAAAACTCCAAACCCTACTACAGGAGCTCGATTTATTCCCATGGCGTCTGCCATTGAAGAAGAATTTATTGAATTAATACGTCGTATTTCAGAACTAGTCGTGACAGGTGAACGATATGCAGCCAATCATTGGAACTCTGGAGTATTCGAGAAAATCTCAGCGGATTCGGCAAAGAAAAATGGAGATCAAGATCAACAAGATAAAGAAAAACTTCAGAATCATTTGGCAGTGTTTGAATATTTTTGTGAAAGAAATGTTTTGGGTTTGATTGTAAATATAATTACAGGTGTTGCTTTTTCAAAGCCTATGGATTTCAATGATGCAGATACAGTATCCACTTCTTCTTCGAAATTATCTGAGCTTTCGGATATGGATGAAAACAAAAAAGAAGAAGAAGATGAAATACTTTTGCTACCACCACTTTCAATTGCGACGCAAGGAGTTCAAAGTGTCTCAATCCTCATTCAAAACGTCTCTCGTGCTACATCGCTGTACTTTTTATTATCCAATCAGCGTATCAATGAACTAATCGATTTTCAACTAGACCAATATTTAGATGCAATGCGATCCTCCCAAAAGAATCAAACTTCTTCTTCATCAGCTGAAATGGCAGAACTTGATACTTATTTCATCACTTTTCTCAAAAGTTTAGCGATGCGAATGAATGCCGAAACTTTGCAATTTTTTTTACGTTATCCCGATACTGATTTAGAAAAAAAAAATGATTTAGTGAGGAATTTAGAGGTAGAATTTCCATTGTATGCCAGAACATTGCAATTCTGCAGTCCTTATCAAGATTCTTTTGTGAGAATTACGGCGATGAATATTTGTTTGAATACGATTCGACTTTCCACTGTGATTACAAATCCATCTGATGAAGAAAACGATGAGAAAGAGGCTTTAGATCATCTGACTACTTTTCAAAACGAAGAAACAAAAGACGATTCTGACAACAACGACGAATCCGAATCTCCAAAGGAAAATGATATTAAAGAATCAACTCCCGACAATACCGGAACAGACAAAGAAAATGCTGAAAGGACTTCTCCTACGCAATCGTCATCCAAACTAGATAAAATAAAATATAGCTCTCCTGATGGGACATTAGTCAACGTGGACCTACCAACCAGAGAACGGCTGGCGATTGCTCATCACGTATGTACACCGTCTCGTGTGCAAGCTTTTGCTAGTCCAATTTTTATCAAATTGACTCATTTATGTGGTGACTTGATCGAAGCCTTACATGATTTGAATGATTTGGATATTGAAATAGGAGAACAAGATGAGAAGGATAACAACACACAGCGAAAAAAAATAACATCCTTCATTGAGAGTATTGTGGCCGATTTACAAAATGAACTCATGTTTTTAGATGATTTACTAGAGGTATGTATGTGTGTTGTTTACAAGTGAAGGTTGCAGTGGATGGTTAGGAATGAGCACTCAAATCCATATGCTTTTCTTTTTTATTTGTATTTAAACGTTTTCGTGTTGAAGGTGGGATTAACCTCTCTAAATGAGCAAACTGTGGAAATGATGCTAGCAACCTTCATTTACCCATCCATACTACAACCATTAAAAGTGCATTTACAAAGACATCCATACAATGGTAAAGATGAGTGTTTTTATCATGAATCCAAAAACATAGTCCCCCCTGCTTCATCAATCGAAAGCGAAACTGAATCAAATCCGAACGCCAACGAAAAAGGAGCGAATGACGGAGGTACCACGTCAAAAGTAATTTTCCCATTCCCATTTAAAGGGTTGTCTAAATCATTAGCTCAGTCTGGTTTGCTTGGTGATGTTGTAGTCGTGGATTCGGAAGAAAATGTTGAGGATGAAAAGGATGCTGCCTCGCCTCAAACCTTTTCGAAAGAACATTCAGATATTATAATGGACAATTCTCCTCCAAAAGCTGCATTAATTGCTTTGATCACCGTTCTATTTACTTTGAAGAATCGCCGGGTCATTTATTTTGTACTGACAGCCTTATTTCATCCTTTAGCACCTAACTCATCTGGTGGATCCATTCTTAAACAAAAGCCCAACGTAATGAAAATAGAAAATAAAGAAGTTTGTATACAGGTGGACCACTCAGAACTGGATATTGGAAAACTGCAAGACTTACTTACATCATTCATGGATGGGGTGGGTAATAATAGTCCTCGAAATGATTTCAAAGAAAATGATAAAAAGCAAGAAGAGTGTATTTTTTCACTTTCTCCTACTCTTGCAAAAATGCTCAAGCATGGTGACAAATCTAAAGTACAAACTGGATCTGGATTACGAAAAAATCCATATAGGGAAGCTCTACTATCATGTTTGAATGGTAACAGTGGGATGTTATCATTACGGAAACTAGCAGTCTTTGCAGTGGATGCTGCTATGTTGGCAATAGATGGTGAAAGAGATGCAATCAACACTATATTTTTTGGTGAAAATGGTGTGAAAAATATTGAAGCTTCAACAGGTAAAGAGGATCAATCTTCTTTGGATGGGAAAACAGATATATTCCTTAGTGAGAACGATGTTTCTGTTTACTTAAATACTAAGAGTATAGAATTCATATCTTCTCTCTGTTCTAGCCTCACTACAGCTTCTGTATGTTCTACTGGTAAGTTTTTGTAAAGAAATCATCAATCTTACTCTCGAGATTTGAACCTAATAATAATGTTAATTTGGTATTTTCAGGCCTATGGAAATTAGAATATAATCCTTTTGTAGCGCACTCGCTCTCGTTAATGACAGGCTGCTGCGGGGCATATATTCAGAAAACAATCAATTTGCTCGAATTTAAAAAATGGCAAACCTCATCGTATCTTGTTAAACTTACATCATTCTTGGGATCATCTAGTCAAAACGAGTCAGACATGAGTGCTAAGAAAGATGAAGAAGAAATGTGTGCAATTATGGATAAAATTTTTCGAGACCCATGCGACGAAAGTAGAAAATGTGTTCTTGATTACTTTGAATGTGATTTGGAAAATGATGGTTTTCGTATTGAGGTGTCCAAATCAAGCTGCCTTGGTGATTGTATTTCTTTTATATGTAGCAAACCTGAAAAATATGATCCTTCAAGAGAAGAAAATTACGATAGATGGCTCCATCCTGTTTCGCTGACTACAATGGCTTATCTTCAACTTGGTAAGTGAATGTTTGTTTGTGCATAGAATGTAATGAATATTATTTGCAGGGATATTCACGTCTATTTTTGATACCATTTGATGAAAGATTCTTTTCATGATAATTTCAACGAAGATATACAAGAAATGAACGAAAATAGAAGTATTACTACACTTAGCTCGTTTGGTTCAATTAATGTACAAAAATTCTGTCTCCCGCGTTCATTGTGTTATGGGTTATTCGATGAAAGTCCAAAAGAGGCGTTACCATCGTCAAAGACTCCCAAGCCAGGAACTATCGTCACGTTAGTTGGTCGGTCTGCTTTTCCCTGTGTTTGTGAGGTTGCTGCTGAGAGTGCCAACTTATTTAAAGATGCGACCTCATCAGTAGTCGCGGATGGTGTGAAATGGCAATCGTTATACTTAGTTGCTATTGGACGTTACATGGTGCTGGCCGAACCCGAGAAAAGGTATGTGCTTTAGGCTTGTTATTATAAAATATTTATTCAATAGAGTCAAGGTTGTTCTAACTCTAACGATACGTATATTCAATAGCACGGGCGGAAATGGAATCATCGTGACATCCTGTTTATTGTCCAATTTAACCGTACAAAAAGATGTTGATCCGATGAATACATCTCCTGCTAGACGATTATTAATATCGCATGCATCATTATCGGAAAACCCCCCAGGAGTATTTGAATTAGATCCCAAACCTGACGAAGGATCGTTGATTCAACAACCATTAAATCAATTTTATCCTCATTCCTATTTACGAAACAAAAGAGCAAAGACTAAAGAAAGAAATGTTCAAGTTTCTCATATGGATTTGTGGTTTGAAGATCATAATGCTGCAGAAGCCGCATATCAGACTCTTGTATCTCGATCGTACAAAGCTAGATCTCGAAGAGGAAAGATTATAAAAAATGCTTTGAAACTTGATGAATTACGCTGAGAAAAGGCCAATTTAATGAAGTTCACTAGATGTGTAACAACTTCAATTACATCATTTTTGTTAGTGTTTTTATGTTGCTCATTTCAAGCTACAGCATAAATTAATAATAGCTTCAGCAGCTTTATCAACATCTTCGTTCGAAACATCTAAATGCATTGCTGCTCTAAATAATCGTCCTCCTTCGCTATATCCACCATAAATTTTTACACCAAATTGTTTTTGCAACTCCTCACTGAAGTTATCCAAATTCACTAAAGATTCTTCTGGTAAACCGAAAAATACCAGATTACTATCCACTGCTCCTTCTCTGGGAATGTAAAAGCCAAACCGTTGCAATTCTTTTGCCAATCGTTTCGCACGATCGTGATCATCTTGAATCCTTTCCACATGATGCTGTAGTGCATGCAGACCCATAGCCGCTACAACGCCAACTTGTCTCATTCCACCTCCTGCTCGTTTACGAACTCTTTTGGCCAATCGTATGAATTCAGTATCACCCACTAACACACTCCCCAATGGTGCACCTAGTCCTTTGGAAAGACATACTGATACACTATCAGCATGTTCATTGAGAGATTTGACCGGGGTATTTTGAGCTGTGGCAGCATTGAAAATACGGGCACCGTCCACATGAACCTTTAAATTTCTTGATTTGGCAAAACGACCAACTTCGTCAATATAAGATTTCGGCAAAGATATCCCTCCAAGTGTATTATGAGTATTTTCTAAACAAATGACCTGCGTTTTAGCGTAATGATCATCATTATCTAAACGAATTAAATCCTGTATTTTCGACAATTGAAATCTCCCATTGGAATCTTCTTCCAATTGACGAGTTGAAACACCTCCCATGTTTGAAACATTTCCACCTTCATAAATAGCCAAATGAGAATTGGATCCTATAATAATCTCAGATGCACGCTCATGACAATGACTTAATATGGCACATAAATTAGACATAGTTCCTGTGGGGACAAATAGAGCCGCATGTTTTCCGAATAAATCAGCAGCATAGTCCTGTAGTGCATGAACTGTAGGGTCTTCGTCATAGACGTCATCTCCTAGAGGAGCTGAAATGGCGCTTTGTAGCATTTCAGGTGTTGGCTTTGTGATGGTATCACTTCGTAGATCTATGATTTTAAGGTTGTTGGAAGATGTTGAAAAGGAATATTTGTCTCTGAGATTCTTTGGTTTGCATAGTTTTGATTTTGTTAATTGGAAGGAGCGGAGAATTAGCTGTTGATGTTTCATTTTTATCGGAAAAGCTTGAAATAGATCGATGATGATGTTTGATGAAGAAAATCTTATCAGCATCTTTGTCGACGTATGTAAAACCTCGTATCTTTTAACAACTTCTTTTGTTCTCTCGCAACGATGATGACATTTCTCAAGAATTCAATGATAACCGCTACTTAATATTATTATTTTTTATTATTATACAATCCAAAAGAGAGGAATCAATTATCTCATTGAAACATTGCTCATCAACCTTAGCAGTATGACTTTTTCTTCGAATTTTTACTCAGGAAGTATTTGAATCCATATTCTTACATGAAGTGTTGTTAAATAAATCCCGTAAGAGACATTTACCTCAACTTCAGAGCACGTAAATAAAATGCTAAAACTTCACATCTCTGAACTAAACAAGCAATCAGCAAAAATCAAAAACCAAAAACCAGAACTATGGAAGGAATCTTCCCAAAAATCTGTGGACTACTCTTTTCAACTTACATTCCCTTTCGAATTTTCCAAATAAGCACGAAGAAACATCAGGACCAACTAACGATGTCTACAAAGCCATATCCTGTCTTTCAACATCCCAAAAAGTCAATTTTAGATACAATTCTTTTCAGTCTTGCATGCAACACAATCTTACGATTGCATCAATTTCAAACATGTTCTCTCGACATCTCAAACCCTACAACCAAAAAAATCTTATCTAGATTTCGCAATCTTTGCAAAATATTGACACCATTATTGATCAATATGGAAATATTCTTGTGGAATCGATCACGCAAACGAAGTCAAAAGCTGAAGAAGGACGGAGCAATTCAGAGAGTGCATTGTGCTATTCCCAGAAAATCTTCCATTTTGTCAGAATGGAATATACTCAGTGACGATCATCCTAAACTCATTAGCTGCAAAACGAGCATGGCCAGTTCTATTCATAGTGATTGCGTCCCCATTTCAATATGTTCACCAAAGAATAAAATCAAATTGCAACCCAATCTATCCAAACATGACATTTCTACAAAGAATTCTCTAACATTGACATACTTTAAAAAACAAATAAATACCCTTTCTTCTTCGGATCACGTACTTTTATATTTTTGGGGAGGAGGAATGAGCGTTCAAGTGGAAACTAATTTTGGAGTTTCATTGGCTCGAACTATATTGGAACAACAATCAAAGTATTTGAATAATGTTAACAAGGAAACTCATCAAGAGAGGTAGGATTAGACGTTTTTTTTTTCAAAACTGATTTACCTATATTCAAAATTCTCACATCGTGCAATTAAAATTTCTTTCGTCAATTTATATTATTTTGATTGAAGTTTAAATACTCCTCACAATATTATTCTTATCACCCCTAAGTATCGTTTAGCACCTGAATATCCTTTTCCGGCTTCTATCATTGATGGTCTTTCTACATTAGATTTTTTGATTGAAAATCTACCGGAGCATGTGACGATTCATCTTGCTGGTGAATCAGCAGGAGCAAGTATAGTTGCAACTTTATGTTTCGAAGCACATAAAAAACATCCTGGTCGTATCAAAAGGTGAGCTAGATATTTATATGCATAAGATCATATCTTTTTCAATATTTCTTTATAGTTCCTCACATTTGATAATTATAAACTTATATTATTTACACAGTGCCTATCTATGCGATCCCATGCTTTCACCAAAATGTGCATCTAATAGTTTTTACATGAACTCGAAGTATGGTCTTGTAAATTGGGCCATGTGGAGTTGGCGTTCCTATCTTTCACTTGATAATAAAGATCATGAAGATTATACATTGCACAATCAAGGTAAAATCAAAGCATTTGACTCCTACCAAGATTTTGCTTTACACGGATCCAACCAAGGAGCCATTCAACGATCATTTCTGATGAACGATGAAGAGATTTGGAAAATTATTGAACCAATTGGTAATATTCCAGATGGCTTAGCGTCAAAAAATGCAACCAATATTATCCTATCAACCGCATCGGCAGATCCTCTATGTGATGAAGGTATAGAGTTTGCGAATGCTCTAAAAGCAAAAGGAGCGAAACTTTACATGATTGAATCGCATTCTTCTCATACATCGGGTTGGCATTTTGATGTTTTATTCAAAGAAAGACTTCTGGAAGATCTACGTTTGGCTATGTTTGGTGAATAGATTACATACAATGTTCAAGTGTCGGAAAATTGATTTATTTTTATTGCATTTACTTTATATTTTACTCTTCTTAATAACTCATCATTTGAAACAAATGTTTTAGTAATACAAAATGGTTTACTCTGCACATCTTTTCGTTCACCTCATCTCTACCACATTACTCATGATAAATTAAAAGTAAAAACGAATGTTGAAATGAATAGTTTTCAATCGAATTACTTTTATATTACTATTTCAATCCGTATTCATGAGATTGCAAGTGTATTGAAACTATTGGACCTGTATTCAGATGATATGTAGTCGAGATGGTATTCTTCCCAAATTTTTATGATCATAGTCACAAAAAAAATCTAAATTGTCAGCTTTCTTCTATAGCAGGGACAATGCTGTATTCATGAACCGAAAGGCTACAATTAACGAGACTTTACACTGCTCAGGAGATGTGTTCAAAAATCATGCAATTTTATCATCTTTTTCGTCGCGTTTGATACAATAATAACCATGATACCATGCAACTTTACAGTGAATCTGTACGTATGTTATCTCAAAAAATGAACTGGTGTCCAAATTTAAGGCATGACATCTTCAACCTCATGGCTTCAACTAGGTAGACGGACA
>Ga0209092_10003633_pt1 | contig 13276 bp, 10 predicted proteins | sample FraStrMetagenome_FD_187446 | JGI IMG/M metagenome (GOLD analysis project Ga0209092, IMG submission 187446) | Marine eukaryotic phytoplankton communities from Arctic Ocean - Fram Strait ARC3M Metagenome (SPAdes) (version 2) | ecosystem: Environmental > Aquatic > Marine > Oceanic | place: Fram...
TTTAGAAACTAAAAAACCTCAACAAATTGATTGCCAATAAGTTGAGGTGTTATAAAGTGGAGACGCCGAGAATCGAACTCGGGTCCAAACAAGCAGCCAAAAAGCTTTCTACATACTTAGTTCTTACTTAATTTTCGTCCAAAAACTGATTAAGAACAATCCATTTTTAGCTTATCTTCTTTAGCTTCAGAAATCTACCAAAGTATTAGATTTCCTATGTTTATATTTACGATATCCAAAAGTGAAACGCCATAAACCAAGGCTTTCCGTGGACATAAAGCTTGCACACCTAGTGTGCCGAGGCCAATCCTACTATAATTCGGATTATGCAGCTAAAGCGTAGTTATCTTCGCCGTTTAAAAAGTTGAAATTAGGTTTTACGAGTGTTATTTCATAACTCGATATGCTTACAAATTCACTGACCTTGCTGTCAAAACCAGTCGTCCCCAAAATGTCAAAGATGTATTTCTTATACTAGAAATACGGATTGCAAAAGTATAAAAATTACTGTTGCTAATCTCTTTAAATTCTAATATCTTCGAGCAAATATTATAGCATAGATTATTATGAAGTTTGGCATCATTAAAGAACGCAAAAATCCACCCGATAGAAGAGTCGTTTTTTCACCAGAAAAACTATTAGAATTGAAACAGCAATTTCCAGACGCAAGGATAAAAGTTGAGAGTTCTGATATTAGAATTTTTTCTGATGAAGCATATAAAAATGCTGGATTAGAAATAGCAGAAGATGTATCTGATTGTGATGTTTTATTGGGTGTAAAAGAAGTACCAATTGATGCTTTAATTCCAAATAAAAAGTATTTTTTCTTCAGTCATACTATAAAAAAACAACCGTATAATAGAAAGTTAATTCAAGCTGTTTTAAAGAAGAATATTGAATTGTTTGATCATGAAACTATTATCAAAGAAAACGGAGCACGTTTAATTGGTTTTGGTCGTTATGCTGGTATTGTAGGAGCCTATAATGGTTTTAGAGCTTATGGTTTAAAAAATAAGAGTTTTATCTTACCAAAAGCAGAAAAATTAGATAGTCAACAAGAATTGATTAACGAGTTGCAAAAAATAGCCTTGCCAAATATTAAAATTATTCTAACAGGGAATGGAAAGGTTGCCTATGGTGCCAAAGAAATGTTAGACGGAATGAATATTAAAAAAGTTTCTGTTGATGATTATTTAAACAAAACTTTTAATGAACCTACATATTGCTTGGTAGACGTTTTAGATTATAATAAGCGTAAAGACGAAGCCGTAATTAATAATCATGATTTTTACAACCATCCAGAAAACTATGTATCAGATTTTATGCGTTTTGGTACTGTTACAGATTTCTTTATTGCAGGTCATTTTTATGGAAATGGAGCTCCTTATTTATTTACTAGAGAAGATGCCAAGTTACCAGAATTTAAAATACGATTAGTTGCAGATATATCTTGTGATGTTGATGGGCCAGTGGCCTCAACATTAAGAGCTTCAACCATTGAAGAGCCTCTGTATGGATATAATCCTCAAACAGAATCTGAAGTTCATTACAAAGATAAAAATGCCATTGTTGTAATGGCCGTAGATAATTTACCCTGTGAGTTGCCCAAAGATGCGAGTGAAGGCTTTGGAGAGATGTTTTTGCAACATGTTATTCCTGCCTTTTATAATAATGATAAAGAGGGTGTTTTAGAGCGTGCAAAAATGACAGAAAACGGGAAATTGACGAAACGTTTTTCGTATTTACAGGATTTTGTAGACGGTACGGAATAATGCTTCAAGACAGACAGTTTCTTATCGATGTCTCAAAAATGAGAATGCCTTTTGGAAAATACAAAGGCAGATATCTTATAGATTTGCCAGAGCATTATATTGTTTGGTATAAAACAAAAGGTTTTCCAAACGGAAAACTAGGCAAGCAAATGGAGTTGGTGTATGAGCTTCAGCTAAACGGTTTAGAGGATATGCTTAGAGAAATTAGGAAACGTTATTAATCGTAACTAAATCTATCTAAATAAAAAATATTTTTTGCATTCTCCATCATTTTAGTTTGCAAAATTGAATCTTGAATTACAGATGGATTTAAATTATCAATATTAATTATATTAGGGTTTAAAAATAGGTTTTTCAGATTTACATTTATAATAGCTTGATTTACAAATAAACTACCAATTTTAAACCCTTCAATTTCTATTTTATACGAATTAATATAATTTGTATTTAAAGTTTTTGCAATATGATATTTTATGTTTTCGGTATCTTGTTTATAATCCGCTTCAAGTTTTAAAAAATAATACCCATTGTCTAGATTATTAAAATTTTGTGCATTTAAATCATAATAATCATCGTCAATGTTTTCTAACCCGAAAGTAAATACAATTTTATAGGTGTTATTCGGAACATTGTCTACAGTAATTCTTCTTCCAGAGTAACTATTATTTAGTTTTATTATATCATAATCCTTCACAAGAATTGTGTCATAGTCGCTAATTAATAAAATTTTAGAGATTACATATTGAAGTTTTTTGATTTTTAAAGTATCGTTTTCTAAAATGACTTCATCATTTAAATATACATTTTTATCATCCCAAACATTATTAAAATCGATCACAGGATCTGAAGTATTAAATTCGTCTAGAATAGTTAGACAGGAACTAAAAACAAATGTTATTATTGTTAAAACTAACAAGTTTTGTATTTTCTTTTTCATTGATTTTTTATTTGTTTAAAAAGAACTTTGTTTTTCAAAGTTTGTAGTCAAAAAAAATAATTTATATATATTTTATTATTTTTTCTAATGCATTGATATGTTTTTTAAATTCTTGTTTCCCTAATTCTGATGCATAATACTTGGTATTTGGTTTTCTATTGATGAACTGTTTTTCAATTTTAATGTAGTTAACTTTTTCCAGCGCTTTAGCGTGACTGGCTAAATTCCCATCTGTAACTCCCAACAGTTCTTTTAATTTTTTAAAATCAGCTGATTCAGTAACAACAAGTATAGACATAATACCAAGTCGAATTCTATTATCAAAAGCTTTATTTATATTTAAAATTATATTTTTCAATTCTCTTTTTTATCATATTTGTAATAAATTAGACCTCCATAAATAACATGTACTATACCGAAACCTACAACCCAAAACCAAAAGCTTTGTTGAGGGTAAATGATGCATAAAAGACCAATTATAACTTCGATAACTCCCAAAGGCTTTACAATATTCGTTGTGTATTTTGAAGCGTTTATTAAACCCAGTCCATAGAATAAGAGTAACAATGCTATTATGTATGTATACTCCTCTTTAAAATATAGTATTGCAATATATAGTACACCGATATAAAGCGAAGTGGAGAACGATATTGCCAAGTTTTTTGATGCGCTATTCCAAGCTTTTTCATTTGTAGTTTTAGATCTTATAGAAGTAAAATAAAATGTTGTAATTGTTGTTGCAAAGCCTACTAATAGAATAATAATAGTAATAGAAGACACAATGTCTTTAGTTAAAATTAAATTATTATTACTTGGTTGCTGCACATTAAAATAGTAATAAGCAGCTCCAATTAATGAATAAATACCTGCAAAAACACCAGATAACCCACTTAATGAAATAAACTTAGATGATTTATTCATTAAGTCTTTAATTGCTGATATGTCTTTTAAATAATCTTTTGAATCCATTTTTAAAGTACTTTGATATACAAAGATGTTCAATATTTTTTACTTTAGCAACAAAAATAGAGGAAATTAATGTCTAACAACAACACCATAAGTAATATGAGCAATTCCTAAAATAGAAAGAGAAGAATACCAATATGAAGGAATTAAAATACACATTATTGCTAAAAGAATACTTAAGGCAGATATAATCAATAGATTTTTTCTCTCTTTAGATTTGAGTATAAATAGTAAAGCAGCATATATAATGAGAAAGATGGGAGTAATGTAATCGATAAAACCTTCATACATTAAAGTAATCATTGAAATAAAAATGATGATGATTCCGGTGATATATTTCCAGAAAGCAGTTCTGGTTTTACTATTCCAAAGTTTGTAACGAAAACTTTTAGCATCTCTTTTTCCTTTAAAGAATAATGCTAAAGAAGAAAATAGAAAAACTAAACCTGTACTAATAATAATTAAAATTTCAATTATTTCAGCAGACATCATAGCCATAGGATTGTTATCAATTAAAAAACCTTCTAAAAAATATTTGATAAGATAAGCACCAATTAAAAAATAGATTCCAATAAGTATACTTGTAAATCCTTTAAGTGAAAAATTAACCAAAAAATTATCGTGTTTATTCATGAATTTTAATAAGTTTCGCTAATATACAAAAAAATGAAATCAGCAGAATTACACATTTTAAATACGTTTAAAAAGGCAGGCTAGGTAGTTTTTTTTCTATATTTCAATCAATACAAGGAGTTCTTAATTTTTAAAAATAAAAAATCTTTATGCTATTCTTTGTTATAAGATTCTCAATAGGAACTTTTTTTGAAATTTAGGAAGAAGTACATTAATTAAAATATGTAAAAAAAATGATTAGCGAACTTCAACTTTGTATTGAATCGCTAATTCATTATTAAAATAGATATTTAAGTTTGCGTCTTTTTTAGGACCTGTTAAATAAATATCAACAATTGATTTGCTAAAATTTAAATCAGCTTTTTTAATTTCACCTTTAGATCCATAGCTATATAAAACTTCTGTCTTAGAGTGTAAGTTTTTTATTTTTAATTGTATATTCTTTGATTCTTCCACAATTATTTTACCTTCTTTTGGTGATAAAAGTTCAATATTTTTTCCGATTAAACCTCTATTATAAATGGGTTGCCGACAAAAAATAGATAATTCTTTTTGACTTGTAAAGTCCAGCCAGAATTTATTTTTTGGAAAATGAGTCGTATTGAGTTGGTTGTGACTAATATCAAAATAATCTTCATTAAATCTAGAATATAAAAGGCCATCTGAACTATTATTTGATCCCCAAGTAGGGTCTACAAATAGCCATTTATTATCTATCTTTATAGCATTCCATACATGATTTTTACTTTTAGGGATAAAATCTATCATATTTACGGAATATTTAGCGTAGCCAAAAATTAATTGATTTTCTATTTTTAATAAATCACAGACTTTTTTAAATGTATATGCATACCCTTTACAAAGAGCTTTTTTTGACCTAATTGTTTTTGAAATTAAGGCTGCATTTAACTTTTTAATCCTTCTTTTTTTATCTTCTTTATCTGTGTAGGTATTAATAGTTGGGGCATCTAAAAAAGGAGATGCCTTTTTGTAATACTTAATGTTTAGTGCTAACCATGTATATGTTGCCCTAGCTTTTTCAAGTTTAGTTTTAAAATCATAATCTATTTTCTTTACTAATTGTTCAACAGAAGTAATTTTTGGGTAAGAGAACACAATTTTATCAACTTTCAATAAATCTTGTGAAAATAAATTTGAAGAGCTTAAAAAAATGATAAGTGCAATTTTTTTCATATACTAAATTTACGAAAAAATTATTGAACTTTATAAAATTAGAACAGGGATAATAGAAGTTTAAATTTATATAAAATAATGACTTTAGATTTAAATGGAGCAAGATAAAAGAAAACGAAATCTTCTTTTCTTACCATAATACTAGTATAAATAAACTGTGGCTTGGAAACGTGTTTCCAAGCCACAGTTTATTAGAAGTTTTAGTCTGAGTAAACTTTAATCGAAAAATTCACCAGAACCAACAGAATATTATTCTATAAATTATTAATTGTTTTTCTAATAGCAACCAAATTGCTAAGCAAGGCCTCTAAATTATTTAAATGTAACATATTAGCGCCATCACTTTTTGCATTTGTAGGATCAAAATGAGTTTCAATAAACAAACCATCTACATTATTTACAATTCCGGCTCTGGCAATGGTTTCAATCATTTCTGGCCTTCCTCCAGTAACTCCAGCTGTTTGGTTGGGTTGTTGTAAAGAATGCGTTACATCTAATATTGTCGGTGCAAATTCGCGCATTTCAGGAATCCCTCTAAAATCTACAATCATATCTTGATATCCAAACATGGTTCCTCTATCTGTAACCCAAGCCTTTTTAGACCCAGCATCTATTACTTTTTGAACGGCATGCTTCATAGCAGAAGGACTCATAAATTGACCTTTCTTTAAATTCACAACTTTACCTGTTTTTGCAGCGGCAACAACCAAGTCTGTTTGACGAACCAAAAAGGCGGGGATTTGTAAAACATCTACATATTCTGCTGCTTTTGCAGCATCAGAAACTTCATGAATATCTGTAACTGTTGGTACCTTAAAGGTTTCAGATACTTTGCGTAAAATTTTTAATGCTTTTTCATCTCCAATTCCTGTAAAACTGTCAATTCTACTTCTGTTCGCCTTTTTAAAACTTCCTTTAAAAATATAAGGAATTTCTAATTTGTCAGTTATCGTAATTATTTTCTCAGCAATTCTTAGCGCCATTTCTTCGCCTTCAATAGCACAGGGTCCTGCTAGAAGAAAAAAATTATTTGATTTTGTGTGTTTTATATTCGGAATTTCAGATAAAATCATGTGTAAAATTTTCTACAAAAATACGAAATTATATTTGCTATATTTATGCTTTTTAAAAACCAAAAATTATGAAAAAATTAGTTATTATTCTTGTTGCTTTAGTATGTATACTTTCTTGTGTCTCCCCAAAATCGACAACAACTTCTAAAGGTTTAGACTCAAATAAAATATCAACAAATTTTATTGATTCAGTATCTGTTAAAAAGCATTTATACACCTTAGCTTCTGACGAAATGGAAGGAAGGAAGCCTGGAACTTCTGGGATTGAAAAAGCAGCAAAATATATAGAAAATGAGTTTAAAAGAATTGGTTTAACAACTTTTGAAGGCTTAAAAACTTATAGACAAACTTTTAGCTTTACAGACAGAAGAAGTAAAAAAGAGATTACAAGTGCTAATATTATTGGAGTTTTAGAAGGGAGCAGTAAAAAAGATGAATACGTAATTATTTCTGCTCATTATGATCACTTAGGCACTAAAAAAAGTGGCGAAGATAAAATATACAACGGAGCAAACGATGATGCTTCTGGAGTTACAGGTGTATTAGCTTTGGCAGAATATTTTAAAAAAGTAGGCAATGAAAGAACTCTTGTTTTTGTCGCTTTTACTGCTGAGGAAATGGGTTTATTAGGTTCTATTCATTTTGGAAAAGGAATTGATGCCAGTAAGTTTGTTGCGGGAATTAACCTAGAAATGATTGGAAAGATTCCAAGTTTTGGTCCAAATACTGCTTGGTTAACAGGCTTCGAACGTTCAGATTTTGGAAAAATTGTTCAAAAAAACTTAATAGGTTCTGGATATCAATTGTTTCCAGATCCTTATAAAAAGTTCAATTTATTTTTTAGATCAGACAATGCTTCTTTGGCACGCTTAGGAGTTCCTTCTCATACTTTTTCTACTACTGCGATCGATGTAGACAAAGAGTATCATCAAGTTTCTGATGAAGCGGAAACCTTAAATATGACTGTAATTACTCAAACCATACAAGCCGTTGCAAAAGGAACTGAAAGTATTATCAATGGGAAAGATACTCCGACAAGAGTAGTTTTAGAGGAGACAAAAAAGTAGTATAGTGCTTTATTATGTTGTTTACGAGCTAAAATAGACCTATAGCCAATAAAAAATCCTCTACAATCAATGTAGAGGGTTTTTTAGATCTAATTTTTTTTAAAATTGATATCTCACAGACAAGGCAACGTCAGAACTTAATCCGCTTAAACCACCAGAGATGCCTATTTCTGGTCTATAATCTAAAGATAATAAAACTGGAGACTTAAAGTTGTATTCAATACCAATAACTCCCGCTGCATATAACCCAGTTCCACCTGCTGAAACAATACCACCACCAGCACCAGCATACCAATTGAATTTATCTTCTAAAGTCCAAATCCATTCATACAAACCCGTTGCTTTGAAATCGGTCAAACCATTGGCGAGTCCCAAGTCAATTTCTAATCTATTGTTAGACCCTAAAGATTTTTGGTAAGAAATTTCTCCGCCAAGGCCATTTCCTCCTCCAAAACGCAAACCAATTGCATTGTCAGATATTTCTTGCGCGTTAGCAGTAGAGATGCTTCCTAGAAATAGACAGAAAATAAATACTAATTTTTTCATAATTTAAATTGTTTTAATTTTAGTTATCTATCGTAAATATATGAAATTATTTTTCTTCAATTTGAATTCTTCCTCCTTTAGAGTGACTGGTAAATTCAGGAGCATACATACTCTGTATTGTTGAAACTCCATTACTAAAATCACCTGCATTATTTAGCCGAACATCATATTCAAAAATATAGACTCCTTTTGGTAAACGATCGAAAAAGAAATGGGTAGCTGCATCTTTTGTACTTTCATAATAGCCTAAACCATCTTGCCATTTGTATTTAGATAAAACGTTTGTTGGTTCAACACCAGAAGCACGCATATCTTTCATATGGATAAACTCTAGATCTCTGTCTGATCGTAATTCGATTCTTACTGTCACTAAATCACCAACTTTTAGTCGAACTTTATCGGTGATTTCTCTTAACTCTTTTCCAGTATCTGAATGTACTTTTAAGAATAGTTTTTTCTTTAATTGTAGAGGGGTTGCTGAGGATGTAACTTTTTCTAAATCCTCAAAATATTGCCAGTATAAACCACCCCAAGCTATTCCTTCTCCTTTTTTCTTGATGCTAACTTCGCTCATATCAGGTTTAATTTGAGAATTATTCCAAGAAGTTTTAAAATATCCAGTACCAGCCTCTACTTTTGTGTTTTCTGTTTTTGTTGGTTCAATTTTTTGGTTTCCAATTTTTATATCTATACGATTCGTATTAGAAATCCAATCGCTTCCATTTAGCAATAAAGCATAGATAGCTTCAGTAGTAGCTTTGGTAGTTTTCCAACGGTTAGTTTGCTTGTTTTTTAACAGCCATATTTTAAGATTGTCAATTGTTTTTGTATTATTTTCTATTTCAGAAAAAGCCTCAATTAGCAATGCTTGTGTTTCTACAGGTGCTTGATAATTGTAAAATCCTGCAATATTTTCTTTCCAATACATTCCTAATTCATTTGATGAAATACTATTTTCTTTCAAAGAGTTTATAACCTGCCTTGCAACTTTTTTGTCTCCATTTCTAAATTGAATTAAAGCAATTTGTCCTTTTCCATAGATATTAAATTCTTTCCAATATTTTGTAGTTTGATTTTTATAATAGTCAACTGCAATTTTTGTACTATCATCAATTGAAATATCAGCATAGAAACTACGCATATATAAATAATGCAACTCAAAATAATTCAAATGATTTTGCGCCAGATATTCCTCATATTTTTCCTGACTTTTTTCAGCCTTAATATTCGCTGCTTTTTTTACTATTTTATCATATTTCTCAACAATTTCATCATCTAAAAAACGCACAGCTTTTACAATCATTTTTTTAGTAGTTGAATCAAATTTTGAAACTCCTAATTTTTTTAAATGTCCAAATCCAGCTGCAATATGTTGTGTGATAAATGCACTTGGAGTTTTTCCGCCCTTAAACCACGGGAATCCGCCAGAAGGCATTTGCATCTTTTTTAATCTATTGATGGACTTTTCTTGCTCGTTTTTCATTTTTGTCAAATCGAACAACAAGGCAATTCGTTTATTTTGTTCTGTTTCTGATTGCGCATCTCGCAACCAAGGGGTTTCTTGAATTATGAGTGATTTTAAGTTTTTATTTTTTTCTAAATTAGACAATAAAGCATCTGAAGATTTCCAAGAATTTACAACTTCCTGAATTCTAGTATTTGTGCTTGTTATGAAGCTCGCCAAGGTATTTGCGTAATAACGAGAAAATGTTTGCTCTGAACACTCATAAGGATATTCCATTAAATAGGGCAGTGCTTGCAAAGCATACCAAGCAGGATTCGATGTTATTTCTAGCGTAAGTTTATGGTTTTGTAAAGTAGAAGAACTGTTGTTTTTTAATTTTTTTAGCGTAAATGTTTTAGTTTCATTAGAGCCTACCCACATAGGCAATGTTTCTGTAACTAAAATCCTGTTGGATAAAACAGGTAACATATTTTGTTCTCCATCAGAAAAATCTCCAGCTTTTGCAACCACTTTATATTGAACAGCTTGAACACTCTCTGGAATGCTTAAATTCCATGAAACATTTGTGTTTCCGTCTTTGTCAACCGTAAAATTTTTGGTTTTATTTGTGTTTCCTAAATCAGTATTAATTTCTTTTCCAGTAATTGCATCTGTTACTTTTAATTGTGCAAAACCACTTAATTGATTATTTGTTAAATTGGTTATTTTAGCACTCAAACTAATTGTATCTTTTTCTCTTAAAAACCTTGGTGCATTTGGCACGACCATTAATTCTTTTTGTGTAACAATCGTTGCTGTTTTTGTGGTAGATTTTAAATCTGCAGTATGTGCTAAGATTTGTAATTTCCATTTAGTAAGTGCTTCGGGAATTGAAAAATTAAAGCTAATTTTACCGTTTTTATCTGTTCTTAACTGTGGATAAAAGAAAGCTGTTTCTTGTAAATTTTTTCGTGCTTTGACCGAAGATAATTCTCTATCTAATTTTGATTTTCCAAATTTTGTTGTAATTATGACGACTCCATGTATTCCTCTATCTCCATATTTTGCAGTTGCATCAGCATTTTTTAAAACAGTCATTTGAATAATTTCATTTTCATTTATATTGAATTTATTTACTGCAATTCCGTCAACAATATATAAAGGTTGCTGGTTTCCTGAAATACTCGAAGTTCCTCTAATTTTCATTTTTGAACTTAAACCAGCTACTTTACCGCTTAAAACTTTTGCAATGTCAGCTTCTTCTTTTTGTTCAGTTGCATATGCAGTAACCACAATTTCATCCAAAGTATCTGAATTCTCCTCTAATTGAACATCTAAAATAGTTTGATTTCCAATTACTATTTCTTTCGGGCTAAACCCTAAATAACTGAAAACTAAAACATCTCCTTTTTTTACTCTGATGGAGTAATTCCCATCAAAATCTGTTTCTGTGCCAAAATTTGTTCCTTTAATGCGAATAGAAACTCCAGGTAAATATCCAGATTCATCCTCTAAAACACCAGTAATTGTTCCATCAAACTCTGTTCTTGAACTATTTATTTTTCTTTTTATGTTTCTTAAATATTGCTGATGTATCCATCTGTTATTATTTAAATTAAAACCAAACCAATTATAAGAGTCAAATTTATGAGTTGGAAAACCATAATAATTTCTTTGATTATTTCTAACTTGGAAAGATCTTGTTCCAAAACTATGATTTGCAGAACTTGTATTATAGGAATAGTATGTTTTTTGAAATACCGGATTAAATTGCCAATTATGAGGTTTAAACTGATCTAAAGATGCATCGTACATAGATGCTAAAACTTCTGCTGCAATTTCATCATTTTTGTCATTTTTTATAGTAAAACTCCATGTTTCATTTTGCCCTGGCAGTAATTTATCTCTAAAAATATTGGTTTCAATCTTTATGTTATTTTTAATTTTTGGAACCTTAATTAATAGATTTCCGCTTTCAAAATAATTATAATTTACAAAGTGATATTTAATCGAAAACCCACCAATATCTTTTTTAGTAACTGGAATTTTTAATGTTTTTGTTTGGTTATTTAAATGAACCAAATACGTTTCTACAATTTTATGGTTCTTTTCTACCTGAACAATAACTGTAATATTTTTTGAGGCAGAACCAATTTGTAATTCGACCTCCCCACTTGGTTTGTATGATGATTTGTCTGTATTAATTTTAAATAAAGCATTGTCTGCAACCGATTTTTCTTTGGTACTAAAAAGTATAAAACGCTGCTCGTCTTTTACCTTTTGACCAAACGTATCTTCGCTTTCTAAAGTAACAATGTATTTACCTGAAATCCATTTTTTTATACTTTCTAATTTAATTTCTTTACTCTTAGAAGTGTCAAAATTAGTTTCAAAAACAAGGGCTCCTTTTTTCCAATTACTCCCATTTGACTCCTCATTTGTATAGGGTTGGTTAGGGAATAAGGTTTTAAATTTACTCTCAGAAATATCTTGATACTCTGGTGCTGGCCAAACTCTTTTTCTTAATGGGTTTTTAGGAGTATCTAATTTGTAAATTTTGATATTTCCTTTGCTAGGAACAAACTCACCATTTAAATTTTTTGTATCAACTGTTATATTGTTGATTTTCTGGTTTTTATCAATTTTAGTATCCACGTAAATGGTTGCCAATAAAGAATGATATCCAACTTTAATATTGCTAGTTATGCTATGACTTTCTCCATTGATATCTGTAACATCCGCAGAAATTTCATAGGTAAACACAGGTGAGCTTTCCTTTAAAACACTTTCGTCTGCTACAGCTTTAAACCGAATAGAAAAATTGCCTGATGCATCTGTACTAGTTTCACCGTGTGTAATTTCTTGCGCTTCAGAATTAAAACTTGGTTTTCTCCAATAATACCAGCTCGGATACTGTACTTTTCTATGAACTCGATATACCACTTTTGCCTCTGTAATATTTCCGCCAGAAAATGCTTTTGCAAAACCTTTTATGGTAATACTGTCGTTTAGTCTATAGGCTTCTGAAATGGGTTTAAATTCTACAGCAAATTTTGGTCTTTTGTATTCTTCTACAGAAATTGAGGTAGAATTATTATAATGAAAGTCATAATTAGCACTATCATAAAACCTACTCTTATTTTCATTACTTTCATCAACTTCAATAAAGAATTTTCCTGTTAAACCATTATTGGGTATTATAAACTCTCCAGCAACAGAGCCAAATTCATTTAGTTTTAAATTTAATGTTTTTACAGCTTGGTTATTAACATCTCTTAAGGTGACTTCTACATGTTCATTTTTAAATACTTCAGATGTAGTACCCTGTTTTTTTATTACAATTACCTTGAAATATGCTGTTTGCCCTGGTCTGTAAATACTTCTGTCTGTAAAAGTAAAAGGGTGTATGAAAATTTCTTCATCTTCTTTTTTTGAGATATTTCTGGTTTGATTATATAAATAGTAATTTCCAAAAACAGCACTATCCTTTTTATTGTTCACCCGAATTTTGACATTTATGTGATGATTTTTAGTCTTAAAAGAAGCAAAACCATTTTTATTTGTAATTAGTTTTCGATCGATTAATTTGCTGTATCTACTTTGAGTATAATTTTTAACATGAATTGAAGCATTTTTAATAGGCT
>Ga0209092_10003635_pt1 | contig 13272 bp, 14 predicted proteins | sample FraStrMetagenome_FD_187446 | JGI IMG/M metagenome (GOLD analysis project Ga0209092, IMG submission 187446) | Marine eukaryotic phytoplankton communities from Arctic Ocean - Fram Strait ARC3M Metagenome (SPAdes) (version 2) | ecosystem: Environmental > Aquatic > Marine > Oceanic | place: Fram...
TGGAATGTATCGATTGGAACCACGCCCGCGCCCCGTGATGACCGCCTTCGAAGTGCCCGTTGCCGTCACAAATCACGAAAACGTTCCTTGATTTTCCGAATAGTGCGAACTTTGTTGACGCAAAAGATACACCCCATTCATGTGAAAGATACGAGTACGACTCGTACGTTTGTGTCAAGAAATCGTTACACACCACCTCTACTCAAGACCACAAGATAATCCGTTATTATGGAGCTAATCTAGTATATCATGCACTGTGACTGTGCCTACTGCAACCTGCTATCAAAATCCTTGTCAAATTTTTTTTCGACATTCTGGACTTTGATCTCAAAACTGAAATACCTTTCCACCTGGTACCAATAAATGAAACAATGGCAGCACTAGTATACATTCTACAGGATGAACCGACGAGCTATTCTCGACTTTGAGAGTGAGAGAGGAAATACGGTTGGCATGTAATTACCGTAGATGTTTTTTCTTGTACATGTGTATAAATCATGTATCAATAATTGATGCCAGCTTTTAATCAAAACGATGACAATTTTACTACGTTGAAATGACAACTGCCGCTTGTTCAAATTTTAAGTGGCACACGAGAAACTTGACTCTAGCCTCTACTATTTAGTTTGATCTTAAGTAGAGAAAAGGCACCGATGAGCAGTTTGCAACGCTCAAATTTCAAAAGAGAGATATGGACTGAAGATTTAAAGATCGAGACTCGTACATAAGATAACACATAATTATAGAGAGGTAGAAAGATAGACGCCCCACAGTTGCTCATGCCAACTTCATCAATTTTGTCGGCAACTCATGGCCGTCAACGCCGGTCGGAACGAGACATCGATAAAGTTGATTTAAAAATGGCCAAGAAGTACGGCATGAAAGAGCAAACTAGATCTGGACGAGTCAAATATACGTTCCGTGGTGTAGTGTTTATTTATGATCCTAAAAGAAATAAGGAAGTAACTTCCTTTAAGTCACGCTACGGATATAGCAAAAAAAGTGGTACGTGTGTAGCTCCAGCGTTGAAGCTAGGGAAAGTGACGGGGCTGAAGAAGTACGGTATTGCAAATGAGCGAGCTCGTGAAAGTAAAAAGCGCTTGAGATTAAGACAGAAGTTACAGGAAAATTCTATACTGTGGACATCACATTCGGTTTTGGTAGTTGATATGTCGGGAAGTATGAGAAGAGATGACGTAAATGGTGCGCGCTGTCGTGCCGATGGTGTTTGGCTATCGATTGCTAAGGATTATATTAGAGCGCCACTGGAAAGGAATGAAAAGATTTATACTGACGTATTGAGCATAATCATTATGCGTGATTCTGCTGAAGTTTTGTTGTTTTGCGAACCGTTGGATTGGTTTCTTTACAACAAAATTGTTGATCTGCGAGAGTGGGATAATGGAGTATTACCCTATGGTCACGGGTGCTACGCTCCAGCACTAAGAAAGGCGGAAGAGCTACTTAGTATCGATACATCTGGTTCTTGTGCTCTCTCTCTTCTCTTTTTCTCGGATGGACGTCCGTCTGATTGTAATCTTGACCATAAGACCGGTATGGGTGAATTGGCGTCAAAGTTCGGGAGGCGGCTGACCATCAGTTGCATCGGAATGGCGTACGATTCTGAGGAAAGCTATTTTGACACGTTGAAAGGGATGGCTGAAGAAGCCGATAGTTTTGGCGCTGTATCTAGTTTTTGCAAACCTGAGATGAAAGTTGGGGCGTTAAGTCATTTGATATCTTCCCTGTCGTCTTCTCTCACGACGACAAAAACTGAGCTAACCGATATTCGGACAGGTGAGGTGAGGCGCATACGAACGGACATTCAACGTGAACGGAAAAATTTGCCAGAGGATGAGTTCTTAACGGAGAATTGGAAAGTTTTTGAGCAAGAATCTGTTGGTTCTTTTTGGGGGTGGAGCTTACACCACGACGACTTTGTGGAATTATACGATTATCGTTGTCATTATTGTGAAAGAGACACTCGCAAAAGTCACTTTGCGGTAGTCTGTGAAAAGTGCGATGGAGCTAGCTTTTGCAATCGGAGATGTTTGGAGAAAGGAAAGCTGCTTCACGAAGAGGGAGGAGGGTATTTTCATAAATCTTGCAAAACGATTAAAAAGGAAATAATCGAGAAAAAAATAATGAAACGACCGTTTCCTTCGTATTCGGTCGCCATGAAACGCCAAATTTTCAGTGAAGGAGCCGAGAGAATAGTTTCGAAATTTCGTTTTCTTAATAATCAAGATGAGTTCATTGGACCAGTTATGGTTGCCAAAGATTCCAGATATGTTCTAGAGAGCTCATATCACAAAAGATTGGCATTTCATGAGTCATTTTTACGATCGCAGTCAATAGCATCGGAAATGGCGATGAAATTCAATGAGAAGATTGATAGTTTGGAAAGCCTGTACGAAGATTTAAATTGGAAGAGGCGCGTAAAATTATTTCCCAGAATTTATTTTTTGGAACCCATTGTTGGGGAATTATATGATGAAGGTGGCAATGCTATCGAATATCTTGTTGAACCATTTATGGAGGGGAAGTATGAGAAGTTCAATAGTAATATGGGTTTTGTAAATTGTAGGGAGGATATCGGCTCTAAACAATCCACTTTAAAGAGTTACTCGAAGAATAAGCAGCGAAAGGGGGATGGTTATAGGACACTTGTATCTGGAATGAAATCTTTGTCGCTTGGTGCTATTATCGAGTGTGAAGAAGATGAAGAGGAAGACGAAGACGACAAAGATGATGATAGGCTAGAGGAAGATGTCAAATTGCCAACATATTTAAAATGTCATGATGTGTACGATTCAAATTTCCCTCAAGCTTTCAGTCACTTTACGTATGAAGAAAGTAAGAAAAACTTTATAGTTGTTGATTTGCAAGGTGTATTTACGTTGCGTCCGAACGGTGAACGAGTTTATGAGCTTACAGACCCTGCGATTCACACACAATCTAGGTGAGCTATCGATATCTCATGTGGTAGTCGATAATGCCGTCTGTTGTCTAACATTATCCATTTATTTATTCTAGGTCGCGCATATCCCGAATTGACTTGGGTAGAACAGATGGTAGAGAGAAAGGTATTAGAGCATTTTTCGATTCACATGAATGCTCAGATGTGTGCAAACTTTTTGGGTTTAGGTCATTAATATCCTACGTACACATATATGATTGAAAAAGTTATTTTGATGTGTGTTTCCAATTAAAGGAGCGTAGTCTCAAGATAGTCTAATATGTTGTGGGATTGATTTTCGCATGGAAACAAAAACCGATCTCTTTTCTCTTTTGCGCCTATAATTCTTTTTAAACTTGTTAAATTGTCAATTGGATTCATATATTTACTGCAGGTCGCGCATATCACGTTTAGATGTCGGTAGAACAGATCATGGAAAGAAAGGCATTAATACGTTTTTCGGTTCGTATAAATGTTCAGATGTGTGCAAGCTTTTGGGCTTAGGTAAGAGGTTCTTAAATTTACCTGGTCATGTTGAATATATCGGTTTACGTGAGCTTTCCAATTGAATGTGCGTAGACTCAAATAGTTGACTATTTTGTGGAATTGGTTTTATATGGAAGCAAAAAAAACTATTTTTTATTCTTTCAGAGGGCTTGAACAAATTTGCATTTGTTGAAATTAAGACGATTTGATTATTCGATGAGATTTTTGAAGTACTTGTTAGCGATGGATTTGATGGATTGAAATCAAGATCTTGCCCACTCAATGAAAATTAATAACGTACTATCGAGGAATTGTATTCTTGAAAAATTATATGAGTATTGTGGTTCAAACCAACCCGATATGTCTTCGCGTAAATACCGTAGCTATTTTCTTTTCAATATTATTTCCAATTCTTATGATCTATGTTGTAACATTGATTATTAATGTGACAATTTGCTGGGACTATTTCGTTTATGGAATACCAAAACTATGTTTTTGTTTGAAGATTGTCGAATTATATGCAGTAAGCAATTTAGATTCAAAGTCGTATAGGAAACAGAAAAGGATATAATCAGACGACGACAATTGAGAGTGTGCAAGTCAGATCTTTTTAAAATAAAATTCAATACACGGCATCTTTTTTCCAAATTTGACAACGCTTTACAGCGGCGAAATCGCTACTAGCATCAAATGTTTGTACGACATCTTTGAAATTCCTTAGTGTCAACCCTTTACTGCTATCCGTGTTATTCAATAAACAATTGACTGCAGCAGCACGACACAAGGCGCCTATATCGGCACCAGAGAATCCTTTTAGTTTTGGGGCTACGTTGTTGCAAATTTCATCGATACTTGTGGAACTATGGACCTTCATTCGAAATAAATGTTTTCTTAAAATATCCATGCTTTCGCCTTCATTAGGAAGAGAAACATTTATTATTTGATCAAATCGAGAATAAAACGCTCTGTCAATGGACCAAGGTGCATTTGTTGCTGCTAAAACTAGAATTGAGTTTCCGCGCCCCTTACTTTTACTTTCATCTCTGTTAATCATTAAATTATCCATTGCACTCAACAGAGTAGATGTTAACCGACTCGACGAGCTGGATCTTTCTCCAAAAAGACCGTCAAATTCATCAATAAAGATAACGCTAGGTGCATATTCCAAAGCCATTGCAAAGACATCAATCAACGTTTTCTCGCCACTACCAATCGTAGAGTGAACGATCTGTGTGTTTCAATTGCATAATGAATTTGAAAACAAAATAACATTTAATTAATTGAAGTAAAATTATGATCATTTTCTTGACAAGGGCACTCACCTCGGTCGCTGACAAACTTATAAATGCAGATTCGGTCAGATTTGCAGCGTACCGGGCAAGTAGAGTTTTTCCTTATGAAAAACGAATTTTAGTGACAAAAAGTTCAGGATGTGGACATCGTCTACGTACCTGTTCCAGGTGGTCCATAAAGAAGAATTCTACATGGCGGCATTATCCCATAACGGTCAAACAATTGTTCATCTGGTAGAAGGGCATCATGGATCGCAGCTTTTGCTTCTGCATTGCCACCGATCAGATTTGCTGTCGAAGCCTTGGAAAGTTCAACCTTTGCCGGGAGTACCATCCCAAAACGTTTCATTTCTGCTTTTATAGCGCCTATTGTGAGAGAATATCCAATATTATTTCGTTGTTTGAACTTTAGTGAGTTGATAATTTTCTTGATTCTATGCACATTCATTTCATGAGCGGAGGCAAGTAAATTCAACAATTCTCTCTCTGATCCATCAAATTGTAATTCATTTCTAATCAACTGTAAAAGAAAATATTCCATCGAGCGATTTGGACTGATCTTCGGGAGTGACAAAAGCTGTCCATGAATTCCATTTCTCGACGGAAGAATCCTATACGGAAAATTGGTAATGCCAACAACGTTTCCATATCTATTTTCAGGGCCACAAAAGGAATTCAAGTGATGTCGTGAAATCTTTGTCAAGCCAGCGAGAATATTTTCTATTAATGAGGGACTATGACCCAGTTTGTTTGAAGAAAACAGATGAAAATCGGGCAGAACAAATATGGGATGAACTTCGTTAGGAAAAGCTTCCATGTTGAGAGTAACCCATATTGAGAATAAATATGTTTCCAGTTCAATATGACATGCCATGACCCTTGACAACATTATCTCGATTATACAGGCGTTGTTAAAAATATCGAGAGCAGATGATATGACAAAATTTCTCGTGTTGACATGATTATCAGATCTAATAACCAGATACGTCGGGTCATTCGAATAATCTTTAGTCTCTCCTGATCTCACCATATGAGATATATGCGACCTCAGCTGACATTGAATGAACGCATCATGAAAGTATGGAAATCTTGACTGACAATCATCCTTAGAAGGATCATCACCTTTTCGAATAACTGCTTCGAGATCAAGTCCATCTCGATTGATTACAACAGTATCATCCGTAACCACACAGCATATACTATGAAGCGGCAACCCATAAGCTTCCACCCATATCTTGCCATCATCTATTTTAAAAGACGACAACTTTACAATACCATCCACTTTCTCAGAAAGACACTTTTCTTCTGATTGGCACCTCCGTTTTCTACGCGTCTGAAGGAGAGGAATGGATGAAAGTTTTTGAAGTTTCATGCGAATTATTTCTGGCGACCGCGACGTAGACTTGGAATTGTAACCATCCGTGTTTCTATAAATAACTACCTTGATCGGATTCACGACGGGATGAAGCATTGCGAGAGTCATTTTTATAATTAATTGTAAAGTTTTCGATACATTCGGGTGTCGGATTGATGGTAGTTTTTGTTCTTTTGTTCCTTCGTTTTTTGTGTTTGTGGTAATGGTTTTTTTTGGATTTGTTTGATGGCGTATGGCGTCGACATCGATGAAGGTTTGTGTATGTGTGTGTGTGTGTACGTGTGTGTGTACGTGTGTACGTGTGTAAGTGTGTACGTGTGTGTGTACGTGTGTACGTGTGTACGTGTGTACGTGTATTTCGGACGTTGAAAAGAAACTAGCTGTAAAATAACGGTATTATGCACATGAGGACATGAGTTTCCACCATATTTGCTATCTCACATGTCACTGTTAGTTTAGCACTCGCAAACTAGTTTAGCTCTCGCCAAAGTCCATCAATTAGATGCCGACGTCAATCATTCGGATCAAGATTCAAGATCAAGAATTCGGATGTCGATCATTCTAGAGTAGATCTCATTAAATTTCTAAGCTCCGCTTATCAATCTGAACAAGATCTTTTCATCGTAGTGACAGAGCTTAGAAATATTTTTCACCAACCGCCTCAACGAACGATGAGCATCTCAACCATTAACTACCGAGAAACATACTTCCCTAAACCAGATCTCAGCCCAATCATTGGTAAGCCAACATTCGAGTCGTTATATCAACTGATTATCGATCTTCAAGCCAATGCACAATCTGCACATTCCAACCTGGGTGGAGGAACACATGGTCATCTCCGCCTCATCATGACACCGACACAATATGCCATCCTTTCAACAACGCCATACGATCGTCCAACCCATCCCGGCACTCTCACGATTCCTGTGGGTACCACTCGTCTTGCTGCCGAGGAACTGGAACGCAACCATATCGAATCCTTACGTGTATTCCACGAAGTGCGGGGAGTCGAACAGGCCCTTATCCAACAGTTGGTCACGACAATCGACAACAAATATCTTATTGCCTTCAAGAACCATGCAATCGGCCAATTCAACGGAACCTTAATGCAGATAATGCAACACCTACTTAATACCTACGGAAAAGTTTCCCCGGCCCAACTCATCAACTACGAAGCCGAAGTCACTAACATGACCTACGACCCAACCACACCAATTGATTAAGTTTTCGGTAAGATCGATGATTTAGTAATGTATGGTGAATTCGCAAATTGTCCATACACAGCTACACAGGCAATCTCTAAGGGCTATCACATATTGAATAATTGTGGTAACATTTATAACGATCACATCCGCTCTTGGAATCGTATCCAGCCCGACCAGAAGACTTGGAACCGTTCCAAGAATCATTTTAGGAAGGCTTATAATGAATTAGAAGCAACCAATACATTGAGCATTGGTGTCTTGGGGTTGGATCGGAAAATTTCATGGATGAAGTCGTGGACCGTATCTCCACAGAGTTACTACATCGTGCGAATCTTACGTCCGATAATGTCCCTGTTCAGTCTGCCCCGGTCGCCAATGTGACGGACCAGAACCTAATCCAAGAACTTCTCGACCAGAACAAGGAGTTAATTCGTTATCTCACCGACGCCAAGAACAAATCACAAGACTGTCCCCGTCGAAGCGTTAACGGGCCGAAACAAGGACAGCCGAGTACCCCATTGCCCCTACGGTACAACAAGTACTGCTGGACTCATGGGCGTTGCAACCATCAAGGCTCTGCTTGTCGAAACAAGGCACCCGGACACAAGAATGAGGCGAGCATGTCAGACAAAATGGGACAGTCACATGTCACACAAAGTGTAAAACAATAGGTACTCGGTACTCGGTACTCGGTACATGTGTATTTTTCAATTATATTTATTTTGTTAACATCTTGAATCAAATGTATTTGTCAAATCTACATGTAATAATGGACAGTCATTGGCGTTGGCCCCCCTCCTGGTTGAGATCTCATGAGAGGTATTCGTAGAAATGTTTAGATTAATTGCTGGTGTAAAATCACGATGTGTGAAAGAATCGCGAAAAGTGAAAATTGTGTGATCAAACTGAAATAAAAGTGACAAACACAATCGATTCCTCGCAACATCCACCGTATAATTCCCAGCAGGGAACTTTGCACATTCAGCAGTACTTCGGCAGAACTTCAGCATAACTTCCCTGAACTTTGGCAGTGTTCTCATCATACTTCTTGCTTCGTCATAACAGAATTCGCCTAATTTATCTCACCCCCTCAATCAAATTCATCGGGCTTATGAATGTTGATCGTTAGTCATAGTCATAGATATCGAACAATATCTCACCGACAATATTCCTCCGCTTCTGTCCATACAAAAGCTTGGTCAATAAATCGATAACATTTCTACCAGATGGAATGTGAGCTATAAGGGACTCTCCCATAGCAGCAGATTCTCTCACAGCATGAAAACAAATCGCATTGCTCTTCTTCTTCAATGTTGACTCCGGTCTTTGTGTGTGATGGATCACTGACATATTATCACCATATATAAAAGTTGGACCCGATATACGTACCCCCATCATCCATAACTTGTACCTCATACCTCAAAGGACTTCAACACCATGTTTCATCGCGACAAATTCCGCACCAAACACTGACGTCTCTACTGTCGATTGCTTCTTTGACAACCACTGAATCAGAGCGGTGTGTACGTAAATAAGGAATCCAGTACGTGATCTGCGTGTCAATTTATCGCCAGTATGATCACTGTCGACGAACATCCTGACATCGACTTCCTTTCCCCCGAGGCATCGGGGTGTTGGGTGGTAGAGGCTCCTTGCACTCACCATAAAACTGTTTCCAATTACAAATCTTAAAGTCATTCATATTCACATTGGGATAGGTTGGATCGAACATCATCCTAGAATTATACTTTCTTTTTAAGTACGCGAAAATATGAAACACAGCCTCGAGGTGACCCTCCCTCGGTAAGGCCGTCTGTGATGCCAACATTGAAACTTCTGTATTAATATCAAATCTTCCTAGCTCCACCACCCATCTCAAGTCACCTATCTGTGATTGATAGTACGTTACAAGAGTTGGCTTCAACTCCGGGGTCGTTTCTAGCGCTGGGTGGTAATTGATCGCGAGTGGGTTCTCAGCACGGGATGGCAACTTCCATCGATCCGCAAGGTTCTTAGAAATGTATTCCTAAACGTTTCTCACTGATTGATGAATATAACGTGCCGGACTAAGGGCCCATACAACCACACCATTAGGTAGTCTCATTTTCTTTAATTTTGCTCCAAGGTAAGTGTCCGGGTCGCCCAGAGATCCCGACTTAATCCTGAAATATTTATCCAATCGGTTTAGGACCTCTTCTGCATTGTGACTAATGCTGAGAACGTCGTCAACATAACACAACACGTATGCATGGTATTCAAAACCGTCTTCTCTAACCTCAGGTTTCGTCTACAAGTCGGGGTCTGCCGAACATGGGGTATATCCCATATGACGCATGCAATCAGCCAAATGATTCCTGAAACTTTCTCTACTTGACTTTAAACCATAGATTGCTCGCACTATGATTGCCTTCTTCCCTTGATCAGCTCCAAGCTCAGGACCGAGTATTGGGCTGTGATGTATGCATTCATGATATCGACTGCCTTAACCTCTTGGTCAATGAGTGCGGCCAAGAGGAGTGCAATCCGAACTGACTCCCTACTAATCACGCTTGCGTACGTGTTGGTTGGAGGCGCATTTGTCATGTGCCCCCCCCCCCGCCACCAGCCTCGCCTTTCGGCGAAAATCTTCCATCTTTACGTCAAAGGTCATGTGGTATCTTACAAATTGATATCCCGGTGGTGGATCCTCACCGTCTGGCAATATGTTGAACGCATTTCTTTGGCCATAGCGTCTGCCTATAAAGTATTCTTATTCGTTGCATCCAAGGTCAAAGCCTCCTTAACTGTGGCCGGTACTTGGATATCCCATTTGTGAGTCTTCCTTTTATCCTGTGACTGACGTTGCTTAACTGAAGAAATGATACTGTTCCTTTTCTTTATCGTGGGACGGACCCACCAATTAAAAGCTGGCTCGCCCTCAATCCCTTGCGAAAGCGCACACTCGGCAACCTTGACCGGATGCGATTTCTTTAACATAATAAGCTTCTCCCGTGAAGTTGAACCATCCTTCCACTCACAGCACAACTTCCATCCTGCCGTACTCCTTCGGGCGTGCGCTTTCCCATTCTTAACAACTTTCTGATCTGATAATGAAACGGCATCCTTAGATCTTTGGTGATCAATGATTGAATTAAGTAAGATGTGTTGTTCCCATCACTATCATATTGAGCATACATAGCTTCGGCAACCACATTGGCAGTGAGCTCAGCGACATCACCATCATCGAATCTGACTCTATAGCGACGTGTATCTAATATAGGATTATGGTGCTCACGTCCAAGCTCGTTGCCATCCGAATCGCGTACTCTCTCCATGACTCTTCCCTCAGATAAGATATTTCCTTTCTGTAATTGTAGGTCTGCTTTCAGGAACCTATCACAGATCTTAGGCGTGGGCTCAACCTCCTCAGGTGGGGGTTCAGGTGGACTTCGTACGAATCGTATGTTGGCGTCTCCTCGATGTTTAATTCCTTAAAGTCGTCGGTAGATGCCCTCGGCCCAATCTTCAATCGTATTTGCTCATTGAACTTAGCGCTTATAGCCTTTTCAGTTGGTGAGTTTAACTCATCATCGTTCAATGCACGATATGTTGACCGGTAAACAACTGTACCGTTCATCTTGAGGATCTTAGCCGTCAATACCGGACCAACATCTATGCTTGGACCAAGATACCTTCCCAAGACAGCTTTGTCATTCGGGAATGTTTCACTAGTGTCTCTGAACTTCACCCAGTCGTACCATCCAAGTTCGCAAATTACGCCTATATCTGCCGTCTCCCTGGACATCAGTGTCTCTTGGACTTGACCATTCAACACAAAAATACCACGTGCCGTGTTCGACCTGATATAGGATTCTAATTCCAAGCAATCATCCCACAAAGCCTTTGGAGATCCAGTTCTACTCATTTTTCGAGCCGCACCGCGTTTAAGTTCACGGATCGCAACCTCGGCAGTATTTTGCCAAGGCGAGTGCGGCTTTGTTTGGCGAAAAGGGCATGTTGCCTCCTTCAGCTTCCGACGAAATGTTCCGTGGACCTGATCCTTAGAACCATAAACGATGCAAGCGCTTGATACACCATCCCTCTGGAACAATAATGATAGCCCTTCATGAGCTAATCCCTTCGCGGGCATTGGGTATACTCTTGTCCAACCGAACGATGTGGCAAAGACTTGGGCATACTTGTTAACTCGCCTAGAGACGGTTCCAGAAATTAAAGTATCGGCAAAGACCTGATGAGGAAGGCGTCGATATCTTAAGCTTCGATCGTTAGTTGGGAATCGTCTTGAAAGTGAAGAGTGTGATGTGATCCGCACACCATGCTGTGTTGTGCTCTTTATTGTACGCAGAGCTTTTTCGTGTGATATATTCCATCTTCGGCTTAGCTCAATATGGTCGATTTTTTGCATAGTATTAGATTTCAACCCAAAAATATAAAGGCTGAAGGCAATTTTGAACGATCTACATTTACAAGTTCTCCTCTATAATTAACCATCCTCTCTTCTATTTCCCGACACTTGTCGGTTGAGGGATCCCACATCGGCTCTTCCAACGTAAGCTCATATCGAGTATATTGCTGGAACCGTCTCTAGGCGAGGAAACAAGTATGCCCAATACTCAGGCAATCCGCACGCGCCGAGGAAAATTTAAAATTAGTTACCTTTTACTGTCACAACCAAGAGAGGGTTTCACGACCAACCAACGTTGCACTAATTACTCTTAACAATGTAAGGATTTTGACCAAGCAAAGAGACTTAGGAAGACAAAAGGTCACGTTTCTACCTCCCACCGTCAACATCAAAGACTGTCCTCGGACAATGGAGGCGATAGAGGAGTACTTGCAGCAATTTAGAGGTACGACTGGTGTACCTTTGAGTTATGTTATCCGTCGTGAAGTCAAGCCACCCCTCAGTAGTGCCGACCCTCCTACCAATTACGCAACCATTGAGCACGAGAAGGTTGCCAGGGCTCGCATCATTGAACCTGGAACGACTTGTGATGAGTCTGCACTTGAAGCCAGTGGGCCATTCACCCAGTCTTATATCACCGATATGAGTGAGGTCTGAGCAAAATTCACAGCTATCTTTGGAAATTCAGAATGATGGACATATGCAAAATTCGCAAGGCGTAGCCGGGACGGCAGTCTATGTTTTAGGTCTGTGTACAACCATTACTTAGGGCCGAATAACATCGACCATATGGCATCCAGGGCGAAGAGGAAGTTGCGTGATTCTACGTACCATAGTGAAAGACGTAATTGATTACGCCGAATGACTAACACAAGCACATAACCTCGTTGATATAGAGAATCGTACGAGAGATGAAAATAAGTTTAATGAATAATAACATTACTATTAAGCTCTTATAGTATGTGCTCGGTTAACCCTTTCAACCCTAGACCCACTTTCCGACCCCAATTTCGCCGAATCGACCTAAAATCACCAATATTCAACCAAATTTGACAATTCCAAGTACCCCAACCTCCTTATTATTGTGTTTATAATGTCTGTGTAGATTTATAATGAATATAATTGAAGAAAAGTTGAAATACTCTGGAAAACTAACATAGAGCTCTACGTAAATTCCTACGTTAAATTTAGGCCAAGAACGGAATGATTTTGGGTTGATGAACTATCTTCGTTATTTAAAGTCGTCGCCTCTCATAAAAGTTTTTATCTTTAGTCTTTGTTGGGGGAGTGTCAAATAAAAGTGATAGCTTGTTTCTATCATGAGATACAGAACCTTGAAAGCACCATATTTTTTGCGCAAAATTCAAAACTGCACTAATGCTAACTGTAAGAATTTTTTTTTTAAATCCAATAGTACTTATTTTTTTTTTAAACTGTATGCTTTTATTTTATTAACTTCTACTCTTGTACCAGGTATAAATTACTTTGTAGTTACAACTCATCCTCTTCATCAGTTACAGGTTCGGAAGAGGAGTAGTAGCAGTTGTTAT
>Ga0209092_10003637_pt1 | contig 13269 bp, 13 predicted proteins | sample FraStrMetagenome_FD_187446 | JGI IMG/M metagenome (GOLD analysis project Ga0209092, IMG submission 187446) | Marine eukaryotic phytoplankton communities from Arctic Ocean - Fram Strait ARC3M Metagenome (SPAdes) (version 2) | ecosystem: Environmental > Aquatic > Marine > Oceanic | place: Fram...
TTTCAGGAACATTATTATAGTAGTAGTTCATATATTGTATTATCGTTTCCTATTTAACATACATACTTACCTGATAAGTATATGTATGATAAAAGGAATTGGCAGTAAGCCGTATATTAATTTAGATCCGTACCTAGACATCACAGGTTTCAGAGACCTCCACCCTGAAATATGTCGTGGATTTGCTCTTGCAAGGGAGTATGCAAAAGAAGGCACATGGATGGCACCGGGTTTTGAGTGGAAAGATGCTTCATATATTTTAGATTGGAAACCGATCTATCAAGCATGGGATGAATACCAGGCATTGCCCGACACCCACCCAATAAAAGTTGAGGGTGATAAAATACTACCTAAAGATTTTGGCGATTATAAACAACGTAATATCTTTACACGTTATCTTAAATCTACATTAGGTGCTAATGATCCTTATATATATTACTTCCTGTGGAATGAAGGAGATTGGAATGAAAGAAATGCTGAACGTCAAAAAACTGAAGAAGCGATACACTTTCCAGGTGTCGTTAAGTGGGTTGAAAATTTGCAAAGAGAAGGAATCATTGACCAAATCGGAAGAGTAATTTTCTTTCATTGTGATCATAATGGTCGAGCCTTTGAACATAGAGACTTAGATGCAGACAACGGAGTGCATGATGATAAGCAATATAGTCCGCACAATGATGAATTTATACATATACGCTATCGCACAAAAAGAGGATTTTATATATGGGATCCCGAAAGCGAAAATAAACATTATCTAAACTGTAATGCAGCATTTTGGAATGACCAAGACTGGCATGGCGGCGAGTCTAGTAATGAAGTAGAATACGGACTACGTATTGATTGTAAATTTTCAAAAGCGTTCCGTAAACAGTTAGAAATAGATCATTTGGAAAATTACTAATGATTTGCATAGATAATTGGAAATCTCAAATTGATAATAAATTAAGACAACAGGTTTTAGAAATTGAAGGTCAAGCAAGACCAAGAGATTGGCCACCTGCATTTGCAGTTGAAAGTGATGAATACAACCGTGCCGAAGAAGCTGGTTATGATTTATCAGCAGTACATTGGTGGGTGTATGAAGAAAAGGATTTACAGCCGTTAAGTATTCCGCTGTCAAATAATTATCATTGGTGGATTACTAAATTATATCCTGGACAGTTTATGCCTATGCACAGCGATCCCCATACACACGAACAAAAATGTAACCGATATTGGATACCTTTACAAGATTACGAATCAGGACACATTTTTATATACAAAGACAACTTGATGACACAATACAACGCATACGATGTTTTTAAATATGATCACGAAAACGACATGCACGGTGCAGCAAACATAGGACACTCTCCTAGAGTAGTTCTACAAGTAACAGAATATGTCGTGTAAAAGTAAAGCGTATTGTCCTTATCCATTTATAGGTGTTAGTTTACAAGCAGACGGCATGACACTGCCTTGCGGACAGTATATGGATGTTAGTAAATTTCCTAAAACACAAACAATACAAGAAGCAAGAAATAATTACATGCAAGTTATGCGAGAAAAAATGCTGAATGGCGAACATGACGCTGGTTGTCAATGTCCTGCAGAAGAAGCTACGGGTATAAAAAGTATGAGACAATCTGCTATTGATCGATATGGTATACAACCTTACAGCAAGGTGAAGGTAGCAGAAATATTTTTTGATAATGTTTGTAATTTAAAATGTCGTATGTGTGCAAGTCCGTATAGTCATTTGATATATGAAGATGAAAAGAAGATTTATGGAGAAACTATATCTCCGACAAAATATGTAAAAAATACAAATTATTTAAATCTTGATACGACTGAATTAGAAGAAGTAAAGGTGTATGGCGGAGAACCGTTGCTAAACAAAGAAGCAAATGAGTTTTTTGGTAAGATAATACAAGACGGCAATATAGAAAATTTAAGTATTGACATAAGTACCAACGGTACGATTTTACCAATGTCTAATGTATTAGATGCATTTTTGAGATGTAAAGAATTAAAGATTAATATTAGCATTGACGGCTACAAAGAATTAAACGAATATATACGTAGTGGAAGTAATTGGAATGAGATTGATGAGAACTTAAAGTTTTTTGACTCGTTATTTGATAGACGTAATAAACACACACTCATACAAATTCATAGTGCTGTTGGAATATACAACGCTAATAAAATTAATGAGCTCGATCAATACATTGAAAATACATTTCCTAGATTTTCAAAAACAAAACAAATGATACAGTACCCGGTATTTTTAAATATACAAAATGCGCCTAAAGAATACAAAGATTTAATTTCCCCGTTACTTGATAGCGACATGCGCCAATATATGTATAACAGTAAAAATGATTACTTTTCGCATTTTGTTAATTACCATACTAGCATGAACAGAATACGCTGTGAAGAATTAGAAAGTAAAAATTCTTTATTACATGATTTTATTAATGAATATAACACAGCAACAATAGCAACAGATAGTAGTAAGTTTTTTATAGACCAAATTAAATTTTTAAAAGGAGAAAAAAATGAAATTTAAAGAAAGATATTTTCACATAGTAATAATTGCATTTTGCACAAGTTTTTTATCGAGTATTGCATTTGCAGACAGTATTAATTTTGCAGCAAGTCATCAAAAAAATGCAAACAACACGATTAGCGATGCTTTTGCGTTTAAATATATTAAAGATTTAAATCCACAAGTAGACGTTGATGTACTTTATCAAGGAAGTAACAACAGATCTTCAAACGGTGTAGTAGCATTGTACGAAGTAGGTGCTAGGTATAAAATACCTATAGCAAAGCGTACTCAATTTTTTGTAAGAGGAATGGCAGGGTCATTACAACCGTCAGGCATTTCTAGCAAAAATTATTTAGGTGCTGAAACAGGTATTATGACTAAAGTTACATCTAACGTTGGAATACGAGCAGACTATACACGCATGACAGGTATTGGTAAATCTAAGATGGATAATAACTTTTCGAGGATATGGTTATCTTATGATTTAACAAGCACACAGTCTGTTGGAGTTCGTCGAGACTTTATGCGTGGTGACGTTGAGTTTGATGCATGGATGCTGTTATTTAAACAAAAATTTTAATGTCCTGTATTTGCTTTAAGAGAAAAATTAATTTTAACACGTTTGATTTTTCTCTTAAGAACACTTACTAAATTTTCCTGTGCTAGTAATCTATGTTGTAAAGAATATTTTGCAGCAGTACCTTCATAGCAAAATATATTTGATAGATTAACAAGTGTCTTTAGATTAGGATCAATATAGTCCACAATAGATAACTCTTCTAGTAAGTTAGTGTAGACGAATATATATTCAACACCGTCTTTGTGTGGACAGTTTTCTTGCCAGTAGTCTAATGCACGTTGATTGTAGTCATAAAATATTACACGACCCTTGTCAATTAAATCCAAGTACAACATTCCGCTTGCTGGCAATACTAGTTGTTCGTAGACGTCATTAATGCCAGTAGTCCATTCCGTATTGTCAGTATGAACAAACTCTTCTTTACAGTAATTAAATTTATGTTCTATATAATCAATATTTTTGTAAAAATCTTGTTCGCTCTCTGGATAGTAATGTTTTTTATTATTTCTAATATTGTCATCAAACACAACAACAGGTAAGTTGTTTTCAAATGCTAGACGTAAAAAATTCCAACCGTGACATCGATTTGAGTATTGTCGTTTATGCAATCCTTTAGATACAAATTTTGGGGTATAATCGTCGTGTATATTGCTTAAACTACGAGTAGGTTCTAGTTGGGTGTGTTGTACGTCTTTTTCAAAAGCGCCTACTGCAGGGCCCTTATATACATTATAAACAGCCATATTAATCACATAGCACTGATGATGTAATTCGTAATAAGCATCGTGCATCGTGCGATCTAATACATGTCCTGCTATAAAAAAGTCTGTGGTTACAAGATCCTCTAATGCTTTAAAAAACGTATCACCGTTAATATATTCTGTTCCTGGACTCATAACAACAGCATAGTCGTAATCGCTTGCTGCTTCTAGCAACCAATCTTCATTTGTGTGTACAAGTGTTTCGTAGCCTTTAGTATACAAATTTGAAATAGTAAAGTCAAGAATGTTTTGTATTGTAGATTTAATTTCGTCGTTGGCATATGTACTGATATCGTTTACAATACAAAATACTATATTACTTTTTAAATGTGGGTATGACATTAATTTTATCTTGTTGTACTGATGTCGGATTTGCAGGACACATTGCACATTCGTCAATATGACAATAGTGTGTATCTGCAAAGTGTTGCATATGATCTTGTGAACTATTTTCGAGATCTACTGGCTTGTAATTTAAATAAGGAGCCCACTCTAGATCGTCTGAGCATCCTTGTATATCCAAAAAGTTTTTTAATGTTCCTAGTGCTGCACATTTATAAATCTTTTTATTATATAGTAACGCACAAAACGAACTGGGGCAACTGTTCCAGTAACTCGATTTAGGATCATTGTCAGAGAACGGCTTTGGCACTTTGTTAACATAATGATGTATTGATTGAAAATAGTGTGCTTCCATATAATATATTCCGTAGTTGTTTTCCATCCAACCTATTTCGTTAGGTTGTGTGTCGGTTACATCTATTGGTTTTTCCTTTACAAAATCGATCCAATTAGGAGTACCTGACTCTAACTTCATAATGTCATACCACCAATTATATACAGGATCTAATTTAGGAATACCTACACGGTTAGCAATAGTCTCTGCACTTTTAAGTATCTTGTCCGTAATAGTTTTATTAAATGTAGTGTGATTACAAATTTGCACCCATACTTGATATTTTTCAATAAGATGCACCATAAAGTCAATATTTTTATCTAACAATAAACCGTTAGTAGGAAAGAAAATAATTTTGTTAGGTTCAATACTTCTTAAAAACTCTAGTATTTCAACAACAGTATCTTTATATAATAACGGCTCCCCACCTAGCACACTCCAAATTTCAACATCAAAGTGTTTGTTTGCTAGTATAATGCCTTCTTTAATATCTTCAATTGTTGGATCGTATTCGCCTTTACGTACTACGTCACTACGAGTGTCGCACTGATTGCACGTTAAGTTGCATTTATTTCCGTAAAAAATATCTAGTATTTTAATGTGTCTCACATTGTTTCCTATAACTTCTTGCAATTAATTTTACAAACTCTTCTTTACAATTACCTGGAATACCGTGTGCAATTAAATGTATCCTAGGCGTTTTTGAGTTATTAACAAAACTGTGTACGTTGCGTATATTAATAATAAACGCCTTACCTTCTTTGAAAGGAATAGTACCGTGTCCTTCAAGAGTCATATAACAATCGTCTGGGTGTATAATTGCTATATTAATCGGAACACCAAAATCTAACATATCTAAATTATCTTCTCCTGGTAAACGTCCGGGAGCATCACTGTGAGGATTAATTTTGCCGCCAGGCTCCAACTCCATAAAACGAATTCGTCTATATGTCTCATATGGAAACTGTTCCCAAAACTTCTTTATATTAGGAGTATGCTCGCTTATACTTGTCCATTTATAAGGAACATCTTCTTCTTTAGTCCAGTCACCGTAGTTAGTCCACGCACCAGTTTTGTCTACATCAATGCCGTGTATACAACTACTATTCCATCCTGGATGATCTTTGCCTCGATGATTAACAAATTGTGCAGCAGAAGTTTCTTGCTTCCACAAATCTAAATCAAACTCAATATCTAATTCTAGCCATCCAAAGTTTGAACGATTTAGTAGCCAGTCTGCAATTTCGTAATCAGTGTTCATAAACATATTTATATACGTACTTTATAGATAAGTATGTATATGGCAAAACAAAAAATAACAGATGTTGCATTTTATATTACAAACGCTTGCGGAATGGCATGTGACGGCTGTGTAAGTTTTAATAATTATATTCTTAAAGGACACTATGATTGGAATACTTCTGCCGATAGAATAAACAAGTGGGGCAAATTACTTGATATTGAAAAAATTGCAATATTAGGCGGAGAGCCTTTTTTGCATCCGCATTTAACAGACTGGAGTTTAGGCATCAAAACTGCATTTCCAAACTGTAAAGATATAAGAATTGTTACAGGGCTAACTGGACAAAAGTTATTACGCTATAAAGACATTGCAAAGGTTTGTATCGAAAATGGTATTGCTGTACAAATTAGCGTACACGATCCATCTTGGTGGGAAAATTCTGAACAAACTGCTGAAGAAATATTAGACGGAGTTGAATACACAAAAGAACATACAGTTGACGGCGGAGATTTTCCATTACGCCTAACAAAATACAAATCTGTTAACGGAACTTTATTGTTTGCATTATTAGAGCTTTGGTCATTTTTTCCTAGTGCTAAAAAAGAAGTCAAAGACGGTATAATGTATTTACACAATAATGATGCTGAATTAGCTCATTCAGCATGTCATTGCAAATCGCAACAATATATAGTTGATGGAAAAATGTTTAAATGTGCAGTTACTTCTGTAGCAGATACTATGGTTAAACAACTTCCTTTAGATGAGCGTTCTAAAAATTTATTACTACAAGTACACGGAATTGATCCGTTTGATAATCCTAAATTAGATTTTTCACAAGCAATACCTCAATGTAGTTTATGTTCAGTTAATATGGATAAATTAATACCAATATATCCTATAGACATAAAGAAACCAAAAATATGAACAAAGGTAGAATCATAAACTTTGAATGGTTATGCGATCATAATCACTACACACCTGACGAATTTGATCCTATATTAATAAAATTAGTCAAAAACGATATAGATGTTGCAGTTAATGATGGCTGTAATATAATATTCGGCGTATACTTAATGGATGGATTTTTGTTTATGCAAACTCGACACCAGAAAGTTGTTAATGTACTTAAAGAACTTAATAGCTATGCTATTAGTAAAGGTATTAAAAAAGTTTATATAGTAAGTGGTCAAGGTGAATTTATAGATCCTATTCCTCTAGATCACTTTTTTATAGACTTTAATACTAGAATGGTAACAAATAGTTATAAAGATATAGAATTACCTAAGTTTAATCCTAATACAAATAAATTTTTATTTTTAACTGGAATGCCTAACAGAGATAATCGAATAGGATTAATGAGCAAACTATATGAAGCTAACTTACTAGATAGATGCGAATGGACATTTTTTCCGCCTTGGACTAAATTAGATAAAGAATGGTGCCGCAATCACCTTTCTTCATATGATGATGAAACTTATAATAAATTTCTAACAGAATGTGCAAGATCTTTTGATAACAAGTTTGAAACTGCTAGTTTATTTTATGGAACGTATAACGGAGACACAGACGTAGTATGGCACGATATTCTCGAAACTGAATGGATAAATTCGCCTACACATATTGATTCGTCAGTTTACGAATCTACATCTTTTAGTATTATTTCAGAAGGTCCAAATTATTGGTTGGATGATCATAGATTTGTAACTGAAAAAACTTGGAGAACTTTTATGCATCGTCATCCTTTTATCTTAGCTGGCTGGCCTGACATGATGGATTATCTAAAGTATCTCGGATTCAAAACATTTGAAGAATACATGCTTATAAAAGATTACGCATATATTAAAGATAGTAGTGAAAGAATGTCTGCTGTAGTTAAAAATACAGAATACTTTTTAAAAAACATGCATAAAAATATTAACAAAATAACAAAAGATGTAGAACACAACTATAATTTATTTTTTGAAGAGGTTAATAAACAAGAAAACATATTAAATCTTTTTGAAAATAGTTATGGTGTTCCGAAACAAGAAATAGATTACTATTTTAATTGCGCAGGGTATGACAGAATTATTAGAAAATTACCTAGCAACGTTTAGGTTAAATAGTACAACAAGGAGTTAAACATGAACTATGCATCATATATCGATATACCTAATTGGGAAACTATCTCTAAAAAAATAGTTTCTTTTAGACAATCTGAATTAGACGCTGACCCTGATTACAAAAGTAAAAACAAACACATTTGGTGGTGTTACTTTTATGATGAGGTTAAAAAAGAAGTTCCTGAGCTAATTGAAAAATTTGAAAGTATGGGGCTAACTATGAAACAAATGATTTTGTTTAATAATCTGCCTAACGATATTAATGTTAAAGATCATAATAACCCAAAAAGTTTGTTTATTCACACTGACTCTGAAGATAATCCGGAAAGTGTACACGATTTAGATCTACCAGTACTAACAGATTTCCCGCCAACATGTGCAATAAATATTCCTTTATTAAACTGTAAAGGAAGTTATACTCTTTGGTATAAAAAATTAAACAATAACCCAGACGTCTTTCATGTTAATCCAGGATGTGGCGGCCATGCACATCAAGATGTAGAAGAAGTACATAGATTTGAATTAGATAAACCTGCGGTTTTGCGAATTAATGTTCCACATGCTGTTTGGAACTCTAGTGATAGTGACAGGGTTGTTGCTACTTTTAGATTTAAAGAATCATTAGAACATCTTATAAAATAAAATTTACAATAGTTGAGTTACTTTAATTTTCTTAATATCTGAAATTTCAGGTAAGTTAATTTTTTTACTCCAGTCGCATAATCTGCATTGTTCTTGAGGACTATTTCTAGTTTCAATCCACTCTAAAAATTCGCTAGGTGCACACCCTACATCTTGACTTGCTATACTGCTATAAGGTTCTTCTATTCTAAATTTTTTGTGTAACTGCGGTAATATTGCTTGTTGAGGACATCTATAAAATCTACCATCTAATAAGTGCAGACACTCTTTACTCGGGCATAGTGAGTGTTGTTTATTTGCATCATTTAGATTCTTCCAGGTAATCGGTTTATTATTTTCTAATATAGAAGGATTTTCAAAAAACTTCCAAGATTCGCTAAGTTCGCCTGCCTCTTGTCCCTCGAACATAATTTTATAATGTACTGTAGCATCAGTATGTCGGTCGTCATAAAATTTTGTTAACTCGAAATTTCGTACATTTAACCAATCTAATATTTGTTCTAAGTCTGTTGGCGAGTGCGCTGATATTTCAAGTTGCCAGTTTTCATGCCAATCCGTGGGTAGTTTATCTAAGTTTCTTCCGTTAGTGACAATCCACTTTTTACGGCTACGAGGCCACATGTATTGCATCCAATCCATCCATTGTTTTAGATATGGATTAAGTAAAGGTTCGCCTCCTAATAAAAATATTTCTTCAAAATCAACTTTGTCTTTTATTTGTTCGACATTATTATTAATATCAAAGTGTTTACCCAGTTCAACTGGTTAAATGTAAAACAACCTTCACACGCTAAGTCACAAGTATGAGAAATATATACAGTTAGTTCGGGTAAAGTAAGCATTAATCATATTTATCATACCAGTTTTGCAGGATAACAATCTTTGAAGGATTAAATAGTATTATGAAAACAATCACTAGAAGTTTTATCAGTAACACTTTCTTTGCCAACGATTTAGCAAATAAAATTAAGTTTGATAAGTTAAGTTTGTCTAAAAATATAGATTATTGGAAATATATTTTAGTTACAAAGTTTAATGCAAAGCATGGCGAATCTATTATTATTGGTCATCAAAATTTAAATATTGACTATCTGGCAACTATATATGCAGCAGCTGAGCTGTCTCTTAAGATTGTTATTATTGATTATATTAGACAAGATAATTTTAATGATCTAAACTTTTTTGATCCTAAAACAAAAGTTTTATCGCCAATTGATATCTTTATACACGACTTTAATAACGAATATCTTGAAAACGAATCGCCAGGATTTGAAAAATTTAACTTTTTTAAACGCTATTCTAAAAGAACATACAGTATTATCGATGACATCGAATCATCTGCTGATATTGATCAAGACGAATTTAATCGCATCTCTAATATACAACCGTGTAAAGATGATATATTAATTAAAGCTACTAGCAGTGGAACTACTAATACTCCTAAAGTAATTGAACATACCCATGAGTTTATTCATGCAGTGTCACTTAGGAATACACAACTATACAAAACCGGTAATGCTGCTGTACATGTTAAAAATCTTAATCACGGAGCAAGTGCTGCGGTTACATTATTTCCTGCTATAGCCAGTGATGATATAAGTCAACATTTTATATATAGTGTAGATGAAGACGGACCATTAACAGAGTTTGTTGAATTGTTATCACCGTACAGAAACGAAGTGTCGTTCATGTCGTTTCCTTATCCTTATCTTACAGATAAGTTTGTTGAAAGCAGTAATGATATTGGAGTAACTTGGCCCAATCTTAATTTAATAACATTGTCTTATATAGTAGAAAGTGCTAAAAATGCAGTAAGAGATAAAAAGTTTAAGAGCATAGTTAGCATTTTTGGATCAACTGAAACTATCGGACCTGTATTTACAAATCATATAACAACAGATCGATGGGATTGCGATTCGAGATACTTTAAAAAAGTAGACGACTTTTATAAAATTGATTTATCTAGTGACGGTAAAATTAGTATTACACCGCCAGTATATAACTTCCCGCATATTACTAATGATTACTTTATTAGAGAAGATGAGTTCTTTGTACATCAAGGCAGATCAGACTTGGTTAGGATCAACGGAGAACATTTTGATCTAGCAACAATTAATAAACTAAACAAAGAAAATGATAAGTTTTATATTGTAGTAGATACAGTAAGTCAATGTTTATATCTAGCATATTGGGAAGATATATCGCAAGAAGAAATTAATAGTTACATAACCGAAATTGAAAATAATTTCAAAAGAATAACAGTTAATAAATCTATGCAACTTATTAAGAAAAGTTTTTATTACGGAATAAAACTTGATAACGAGTTGCTTAGAGAATATTTTAGAAACCATATAACTTAAGGAGAAATAGTTATGATTAAAGAAACACATGCAAGAACGGCTACAAAGGCAGTAATTTATAGAATTTTATCTGTAGTTGCTATTATGCTCATATCAGTGTTTGGTATGGGTGCTACATGGGCAGAAGCAGGCCAAGTTGGTGCTATTGTAGTTGTGCTTGGAACAACTATTTACTATGTACACGAGCGTCTTTGGATTAAGACAGGATTTAACAGAAGTCTAATAGGTTTAGATGGTCATTGGAGAAGTCTGTCAAAAACAGTAATCTATCGATTGCTTACTATGGCAGCATCATTTGGCATTGCTACTTTTGTTCTTGGCGCAGCACCAGGCGGTGCAACAGCATTTGCTCTTGCACAGGCAGCAACTAACATGACACTATTTTATCTTGTAGAAAGAGCCTTCAATTCAGTTAATTGGGGCAGGATAGTTGCTTAACTATGTAACGTCTATAGACAACTTTTGGAAAGAAGAGTTGTCTAGTCACAAGTACGCAAGAAATGTAGTTTGGGACGCTAAAAATTTCGATCATTTAGATAAAGATTACTATAATAGCGGGTATCTATTACAAAGTTTTAATGAAGAATTGCCCTGTGCAGAGCAATTTAAAGGTGTCTTAGACGCTCATATAGCGTCTGTAAGCTGGACTTGTATAATGCCTAATGTAATACTTCCAACACACAAAGACACGTTTTATACACTTAGACAAGAGCATAACGTAGAAATAGAACAGTGTTTTAGATATCTTATATTTTTAGAAGATGCTACATTTGGTCATTATATAGGCTTTGAAAATAGAAACATCACCAACTTTAAAGCAGGTGATGTTTGGAAGTTTGATTCTAAAGAATTACACTATGCTTCAAATGCAAGCAATGTGCCTTTTCATACTTGTCAAGTTAGTACTTTTATGCTATAATTACGCTATTACTGCGTTTTGAACTGCAATTGGCAACCAACCGTTAGCACCATATATCAATGTAACATTATCGTGTACAGCATCAAATGTAATAGTTGTTCCATTTGCAAGTGTAGTTGGAGTAAGTGTTGCATCACCACCGTCTACTACCATACTAATAATTTTCATTTGTCCTAATGTGCCATTTGCTAATGTGTATGCATCTGCATCAGTAGTTGTAATTTCTGTGTGTAGTGTTGTTAGGTCAATTGCACCAGGACCACTTATTGCTTGTACGCCACCAATATAACCACCAGTTGCTTTAATATTACCACCTACTTCTAGGTGTGCCGCAGGTTCTGCACTAATATTTGCTTGACCCATACTAATTGCAACTTTACCAGTTTTATGGAATGTTACATAGTTATTGTAGTCATATGTTCCACCTGGAGCATGTAACCAGTTGTATGATTCTTCACTCATACTATGCGTACCAACAACAGTTTGTGTACCTGCAATAGTTTTACTAATTATCTGACGTCCAATTGATTGTGTAAGTGCATATGCACTACTTGCAGATCTGTTATACTGTAAAATTGCTGGGTTTGCACCTACAGCATTTGTTGTAACAGTTCCACCTGGACCATTAAGATTAGTTGTACTTACGCTGTCTAATGTTGCTGAGGTACCTTCGAATGTGCTATTAATTGCATCTACCATTACAGTTGACGATTCGTCAAATACACTTCCTACAAGCGAACCAAACATTTGATCAATATTACCGATGTTTGCATTGATAGTATCAATAGTTGCATTTTGAACAACAATATTTCTAGTTCCAGCATCAAAGAATACACTACTATCTTCAGCAGTAATTACACCTGTAATATGTGCATCACCAGTAACACTACCGTTTAGATCACCATTTAGTGTAGTAATATTTGCTATATTTAATGTTGCAATCCCTGTAGAGGTTAAATTATTTGTACTAACGTTTGTACTAACATTTATATTTGTTGCTGATGCATCTCCGTTAACAACTACAGTTCCAGCAGTTAATGTTCCAGTAACACCAGAAGTAGTTGAATTAACTGTAACACCTGTAATTGTACCAGCACTATTAATAGTTCCGGCACTCATTGTACCTGCTTCTAGTAATCCTGTAAACTCACCTGTAAGTAATGCAAGGTCTTTGTTTTGTGTGTTTATAAGTAATGAACTATCATCACCTACAATGTTACCATTAATATTAATGTCGTATGTTTGTCCTTCAACAACACCAGCGCCACCGCCGCCACTGCCTTGTACTTGAACCCAAGCCGTGCCATTATATATTTTAAGTCCTTTAGTTGGATCGTCAAATACTATATGTCCTGTTTGCGGAGTGATTGCACTATATTCTGCTGAACCAAACGTTGCTAATTTTAAACCATATCCATTGTCAATATCAATACTTTTTGAGGTTGTATCAACTGCA
>Ga0209092_10003639_pt1 | contig 13268 bp, 8 predicted proteins | sample FraStrMetagenome_FD_187446 | JGI IMG/M metagenome (GOLD analysis project Ga0209092, IMG submission 187446) | Marine eukaryotic phytoplankton communities from Arctic Ocean - Fram Strait ARC3M Metagenome (SPAdes) (version 2) | ecosystem: Environmental > Aquatic > Marine > Oceanic | place: Fram...
TATCGATAGACCTCGGGGGAAATTCAATATTCCGGAAGAAAAGGAAGCTGAATTCTACAACCTATATCATCATGCGTGCTTTGTGGAAAAAGAAGACCTCTATCTCACGGAGAAGCCAAATATTGAGAGCAGTCCATTTCGATGCGATTTAGACTTTCGTATGAAACAGAGCACATTAGACAGACAGTATACAATGGATGACATCAAACACGTCATGCAGACTCATATGTCTGCCATTGAAAAGTGGACGTCCTTTGAAAACGAAGAAGGCGAGAGAAATGATTCACAGCGTTTGTGCTTTGTATTTGAAAAGTCGACGCCTCGATGGAAGAGCGAAGATGATGCAGAGTCGCAAGAGCGCATCGTGAAGGACGGCGTCCATTTGGTGTGGCCATACCTCGTGTCGAATGCCTATCTCCATGAAATTGTACGCTCAGAGGTAAGTCAAACAGTTGCTCTTGACCATCTCAACCTGAAGAATTCAATGGACGATGTATTTGATCCAGCAGTCATTTTCCGTAATAATTGGCAACTGTTTGGATCGAAAAAGCCAAACAATGAGGCGTATCAATTGACGCACATCTTTAAAACGACGGGTTCCGAATGCACGGAAATCAGCATTGACAACTTCTTGGAAGCGAACGGCGGACTTCGGGTGTTGGTCCATCAAATGAAAATTCGCCGCCCCGAAAACGAGTGTATTCAGATTCGTGAAGAAAAGCAGGCGGAGTTCAACAATCTCTCTCAGCATTTGAAGCACTTTCAGCAATACGAAAAGGTCAACAGAAATGCCCACACCCTGAAGAAGACGAAACTCACGGACGACGAAATGGGTCTCGTGAAGAAACTGGTAGGTATTTTAAAGCCCTCTCGCGCCGACAATTACAAACAATGGATTGAAGTAGGATGGTGCCTCAACAACATCCATAATGTCGACGATTCACTTCTTGAAACTTGGATTGAATTCAGTAAGCAGAGTGATGCATACCGTCACGGCGCGGAAGAAGCGTGCATCCGAGAGTGGAGTAAGTCTATCAGTGGTGGGCTTCAAATCGGTACTCTTAATTATTGGGCGAAGACGGACAATCTTTCGAAATATCGCACCATCATCCGGAAATATCACAGCGAAATGCTCTCCGAGATTGTACAGGATTTCACAGAATACGAAATCGCCAAATGCATTCACACCCTATACAAAACAGCTTTTGTGTGCGTCTCGGTTAAAGACAAGCGCTGGTACCGCTACAACGGAAATCGATGGTGCGTAAGTGAACACGGCATTCATTTGAAACGACTGATTGCGACAGAAATCTATGAGTACGTGACGAAGAATTACATGGCACAGCTGACGTCTAGCCAATCCAGTGACTCGGATGGTGAATCCGACAATTTTGATCGAGTGGAAGAGAATCTCCGTAACCGAGCCAAAGAAATGGAACATGTTAAAAAAAAATGTAGGAGGTTGCGAACTCCCTCATTCAAATCTGGAATCATGAGCGAGTGCATGGAAATTTTCTACGACTATGCCGAAGAATTTTGCGAAAAGCTGGATTCGAACAACAACCTTCTCGGATTTGATAATGGTGTATACGAACTCGATTCCGGAATTTTCAGGGACGGGCGGGCCGAAGACTTCTTGACCCTATCCACCAAGAATGATTACATCGAGTACAACTGGAACGACCCTACCGTCAAGGCGGTCCTGAACTTCTTCTCGAAGATTTATACAAACCCGAAAGTGCGCGAGTACGTTCTGCGCATGCTCGCCAGTTTTCTCAGCGGGAGTACCCGAGAAGAGAAATTCCCCATCTGGACCGGTTCGGGCTCGAATGGCAAATCGAAGGTGATTGAACTCCTCAAAGGCGCTGTTGGGGAGTACTACGGCACGCTTCCTGTCACGCTCCTGACCAAGAAACGCGCAGATGCCGGCAATGCCAATCCCCATATGGCAGCCACTCGCGGAAAGCGCATTCTGGTGATGCAGGAACCTGATACTCACACGAAGCTGAACGTCGGCTTGATGAAGGAGTACACTGGCGGTGATCCCATCGTATGCCGTGCACTGTACGAAAAGCCCTTCGAGTTCAAGCCTCAGTTTCATATGATTCTGGTATGTAATGATATGCCAGACTTGCCTCCGGAAGATCAAGCAGTGTGGCGACGTGTACGCGTGACTCAGCATCGAAGTAAGTTCACAGAATGCCCAAGTCCGCACAATCCTCTCGAATTCGAAAAGGATATGACGCTGACGGATCAGATCAAAGGATGGCATGAAGCATTTATGTGGATTCTGCTTCAATACTACAAGAAGTACCTCCACGAAGGACTGAACGAACCTCACGAAGTGCTGAAGTACACCGCCGAATACCAGAAGAAGCAGGACCACGTGGCTACCTTCATTCAAGACCGCGTCAAGCAGACGGATAGTAAGTCCGATATCTTGTACTTCAACGAACTCTTTGATGAGTACAAGTTCTACGTTCGTGAGAACTTCAATGGTGTCACGGCGAAGAATCGCACAGAGTTTACGGATACGATGACGCGCAAGATGGGCCAGTTCGATGCGCCGAGCAGCGGGTCGCAGAGAAAAGGATGGATCGGATACGCCGTGATCAGCAAGTTTGATTCGAATGCAGAGGGCGGAGATTCAACCGGCGAATGTCTGCTGTCGGCATAGGTGAGGAGGAAATAGGGGCGCGGTTATAGGGTTTGGGCGTGCGTGGAATGTGGCTGCTTTGGATTGTGATGGGGCGATTGATTGACATTTTTGGGCGGAGGAGGGGCAGATGATTTGTTTTTTCTTATTTTTAATGGAGCGGGAATGATTTGGAAGACCGTGGAAGGGTTGGAATAAATAAGAATACTTAAAGAATTGGGGGGTTTGAGGTTCATACCCTTTTAAATTATTTTAAATCGGTTGTTTGTAAGCAAATAACCCTTTTCATATAATTTATACCCTATTGAACCTACACATATAAAACCGATACGATGTATTTTGACTGTGACCGTTGTGCTTATTCCACGACCAAGCGTTCGGACTTTATCCGGCATTTGAGTCGCAAGGAGCCATGCATTGCCACTGTGAGCAATGTTTCCATTATCGACATCAAGAAAAAATATCAATTAATCGAACCCACACGGGTGAACGATCCGGCGACTCACCCATATGAATGTCTCTATTGTAATCGACGATACAAGTACAAATACAATAAGACGAAGCACCTGAAAACGTGCGCCTTACGAAGAGAGTCCGAAAGTATTCGAGATCACTTGGAAAAGGAAGAGAAATCGGACGGACCCGCGCTGGCGGAAGTGCTGCACGCCATCAACATGTTACATCAGAAGGTGGATCTCATTCTGTCGCGGAAAATGCCGTACACCATTAATCTGTTCAATGGGCAGCACGAATCGGAATCTGAATTGGAATCCCCAAAATCATCTGAAACACATCAGGAATCCACCACTGTACAAGTTTAAAAATTATAATGCGTACACAATATATAATAAATTGATCAATGGAAACAGAATCAACGCCACAGAATATCGTGGAACAACCCAAATGGACGATTCCCGATGCAAAATCCTTTCAGACATTCCTACACACCCAATTTCCGTCGATGATCGAAGACGTGAGCGTCGGAACCACGTTGAACCTGCTGCAAAACCAGAAGATTGTGTCCAATTTTTTACGTGAACGCACACCGTATCGTGGTCTGCTTCTGTACCACGGACTCGGTTCCGGGAAGTCGGCTGCCAGTATAACCATTGCCGAAGGATACGTTGACCGTGATATTGTAGTATTTTTACCGGCCTCTCTGCACAGCAATTTCAGTCAGGAAATGCAGAACTTCTCGACCACAAACCGCTACACGATTCTCCATTACAATAGTCCTCTAGTTGTACAAAACATTCTCAAACAACTGTTACCCAAAGAGACATACGCCGACCTGCTGCACTCTGTCAAACACGTCAATCGCTCGAAATCGCCCATCCGCATCTACCCGAAACGCATTACGAAACGGGAACGACTGTCCAAAGACGAAATGATGCTGTTTCTGGATTCCGTGTATAATCCTAAAAAGGGCATTGAAAACCCTCTGTCCGGAAAAACCATCATCATTGACGAAGTTCACAATTTGACGTCTATGATCATTGGCGGTGGTACCACTGGAGCCCTTTTGTATGAAATGATCATCAGTGCTCGGGATTTGCGGTTGGTGTGTCTGTCGGGAACGCCGGCGATCAATTCCGTGTACGAGCTCGCCATACTCTTCAACATGCTTCGGGGGTACACCACGCTTCACACTTTTACTGTAGCGAAGTCTCGGAAAACCACAAAAGACATCGAAGCATTGATTCGGAAAAATCGGCACGTGAATCGCGTGTATGTGAAGTCGAAGACCGTGTCCGTGTCCCAATACCCCGTAGGATTCAAAGCGGCTGACAAAGAGTACGGCGTTCTCGTACGAGACGATACTCACACGATGACGGACGAAGAATTTCACGAGACAATACAGAACGTGTTGGAGAAGAACGGCATTCCCGTGTCCGAATCCGCGACGACCCGAACGCCGCTGTTTGAAGACATTCTGCATCCAGGTGGTCTTCAACATAAGATGGTGACTGATGAAAAGCACACCGAAAAAGTTCAGAAAAGTTTCCTCTCCACATTTAGTCTTGACAACACCATTCGGAATCCGGACTTGTTCAAGAAACGCATTGCGGGGCTGGTGTCCTTCTTTTCCGGGGTCGATAAAAGCATGTTTCCCGATCTGATTCAACACGACATTCAATACATTGATATGTCCAATTTCCAATGTAAACAGTATGCAGAAGACCGTCGTGTGGAAGCGGTCCTTGAAAAACGAAAGAAATTCAACAATGCTGCACAGGTGGCCGATGCGTCTGGAAAGGTCAAAGCGTCAGCCTCGTACTTTCGCGTGCTGAGTCGTCAGAGCAGTCTGTTTGCGTTCCCTCCATTCAGCGAATCCGGCGACATTCTCGTTCGTCCTCGTGCGAAATTGTTGCGGGAAGAGTATACTGCGCGTTACAAAGAGGATCAGGGCGATGAAGATGCGATACCCGATCGGAAAGTGATGAACGCCTTTGTCAAAACCGAAATGGCGAAACGCCTGCAACATCTGATGAAGAATGTATCGCGTTGGTGTACGGTGCCCTATAACCTTGTTGCAGCGCTGTCATCCTTCGCCAAAGAGCATTCGTTGGACGAAACGGCATTGATAAAGGCGATTGCAGATCATGCCGGAAAGCCAATCGCAGACATTGCGGTGAACGATCTGTTCTCTATGAAACCCATTCCGGATGAGGGAATGGATGCTATTCCGTCTTCCAAAGTAGATGCTCTTCGTCATTTCATTCGAGTACTACAATTTCCACTTGAAGTCTGTTCGCCAAAATTTACCCAGATTTTAGCTACTATGAACGCCTCGCCTGGTTTGATCTTTTCGTACACTCAGTTTCGAAATGGAGAAGGTATCGCGATTTTCACGCAGGTGCTTCTCAATTTCGGCTACAAAGAATATTCGTTGCAAAATACATATACCCCTGAAATTGGCAATGCATGTCGCTATCCTGAAAGTGGAAAGGCTAATGATACGGTGTGGCATACCGGTATCGTTACCAATATTACTGGTGCGACGTACACGCTTCGAAATTGTGTCACTGGCGAAGAAGTTCGGTCGGACATAGCCCATGTGGCGACATTTTCACTGTGGACAGGAACGGAAACGTCCGATAAGACACGTTTGGAAAAGATTCAAGGTACCTTTAACGACCCCAGCAATCGGTATGGTCAAACAATCCAAATCCTTTTGGCAACAGAATCCGGCGCAGAAGGGATCTCTTTGAAGAATGTACGACAGGTACACGTCTTTGAGCCGTTCTGGAACGAAGTGCGTATTGAGCAGGTCGTTGGGCGTGCACGTCGTGTGAACTCTCACGCAGCACTACCGCAGAAACAACGGAATGTCGAAGTATTCAATTACGTCGCTCGGTTGACAGATGAGCAGAAAAAAGGGACCTGGGTGAAACCTCAAACCGTATCGCTGTGTACATGGACGGATCTCCGCTTAGACACGGAAACCTTGGAAGAAACGAAAGAGCAAGATAAAGATACCCTGAAACAGCGGGCTCAAAGTCTTCTGTATTCGTACTCCGACGAACTCGTACGACGTGATGAAGGTACCAGCTCTGACGAAATGCTGATGAAAATCGCAACACGTAAAAACGTTCTCATTCAGCAGTTTTTCACGGCCATGAAGGAAGCGGCTGTGGATTGTATGTTGAACAAGGCAGCAAATCGTGCAAACGACATTGATGTTCCCTGTATGAAAGCGATCATTCAGGAAGGACCATACACCTTTGAACCAGAGATCACAAAGCAAAGTGAAGACCGGTATCAGAAGGTACGTGAAACAACTGCTACGGAATATTCGGCAGTGCTCAAGACAGACCATTATCGGGTTGTTGTACCCTTGCGGGATGCCAACGAACTTATAGAAGAAATCAATCAGGAAAGACAAGTGTATGATTTCTACTTGTTGAACGACTATATGCGAGAACCCAAACGACCCTCGTTCATCAAACACGTTGTCGGCACGATTTCGAACGGCGTTGTGCGAATCAATAAAAAAATCAACAAGGAAAGGTGGCTTGTACTCGAGAAGGTACTGAATGTCGTTGGCGAGGATAACGTAGCAGAAGTCCGTAAAATTTTCAAAGAAAAGTGGGCGGAACATCAGGCGGCGACAGAGACGGCGGACATACAGCAGATTATTGCTCAGCGGTTGAAATTACTTGCCTAGACAACCAGTACGAATCAAAACATTCAAATCAATTAAAAAAATGGAGCGCATTAGTTGACTGTATTTCACAAATGGCAAAAATCAAGCAATCTATCAGTATGTATAATTCGTACGCTGATAATCGGCACTTCATTTTAAAATACACAGTTTATCAATATAAAAATATATCCACTGATTCAGATGAGTTTGGATTCACGTATACTGGACAAACCAAGAATGAAAAGAAACGTCATATGGAACACATATCGTGTTCCTCAACTAATCGTCATATGAAAGCAGCGCGCAAGAGAGGAGATAATCTAAAATATAATATTATCAAGAATTTCCATTTCTCATGTCATGCGAAAAACGTAGACACTAAAGAGCAAGAATCCACACTAGAAAGTTTTCTTGAAGACGTCACACAATGTGAGATTGAACATACAAAGCTTTGGCCAAATGGGGGATACAATATAAGAGATGAAAGGCTATGTGGCAAAGGATTCCGAACAATAATGTTGAAGGAAATGCATCGTATACATAATGCTCACTGGGACCACGAGATCAAACCTGCTTTTCAGACCTATTATGAAAAATACGGAGAAATTTGGAGCGTTCCTCAAAACTATCCGGTTATTGGGATAGCAACCAATAATATGCGTGAAGGAGGTAGTTATATTAGTCCCAATAACCCCAAAGCGGCCGTACGTTTAGAATGGCTCAGAGAACGCAAATGGTCCGACACTTACAATGATGGAAAATGGGACTATATAATCAAACCCGCTTTACAGTCATACTACGAAGAATACGGTGAGCTTTGGACTGTTCCTAAAAACTATCCAGTCATTGGAACGATCGTTAATAACATGCGCACAGGCTGTTACATTTCACCAGACAACCCGAAATCCGCCGAACGTTTAAAATGGCTCAGAGAACGCAAATGGTCCAACACTTATGATAATGGAAAGTGGGACTATTTGATTCAACCGGCTTTGCAAAACTATTACGAAGAACACGGAGAGATTTGGAGCATTCCTCAAAAGCATCCAGTCATTGGAAGGATCGTTAGTAAGATGCGTGCGATACGCAGTTACATTAGATGGGATAATCCAAAATCTGCCGAACGCTTAAAATGGCTCAAAGAACGCAAATGGTCCGACTCTTACCACAATGGAAAGTGGAACTATTTGATCAAACCGGCTTTTCAAACCTATTACGAAGAACATGGGGAGATTTGGAGCGTTCCTGCAAAGTATCCATTTCTTGGAAGGATCGTCAGTTGTATGCGTAGGGGCAATTATATTTCACCGGACAACCCAAAATCTGCCGAACGCTTAAAATGGCTCAAAGAACGCAAATGGTCAACTCTCACCACACTGGAAACTAAAACTACTTGATCAAACATGCTTTGCAAACCATGGAGAGATTTGGAGATTATAAAGATCGTACGATTATTACGAGAAGCATGAATTCGACACGGACCCACGCAGACGATGCACGATGTCTCCTTTTTGAATTGCAGAACGTGTAAAAAGAGCTTTTCCGCCGACACGGTCGTAGTGAGATATGAAGAGGGTCATGGGGTGTTACTTTTGTTTTGGGGGATGGTTTTATGTTGTTTGAAATTCTTGTGAAGGGGTATAAAAACATGACGACAATATTAAGTACTTGAATAAGTATTATGTCCTCGACATATTCGACATTTCTTACAATCCTCGAGACAAGTTCCACAGGTAACATAGCACAAACTCTTAATGTTGCCCCGGGAACTGTTAAGCGGTGGTTGAAACTGAAAAATGTTCCTCCTGCGTATCAATTTGCCTTAATGAGAATGGCTAAAATTGATATTGATTATACCAAATTCACGTTTAAGGAAAAAGACCAATTTTATACCCCTATTAAAACCGCTAAGTATTGTTTTGATGTATTTATGTCAATACTTCACAAATATGAAGATCATACAAACAATTATACATTCATTGAACCATCTGCCGGTTCTGGAAACTTTTTAGAAGTTTTACCAACTGAACAGATAATTGCAATTGATATTGAACCAAAGGGTAATAAGAACATTAAGACCGCAAATTTTTTGACCTGGTATCCAGAATCAACAAATGACTCTAAGTACGTTGTTGTTGGAAATCCGCCGTTCGGTTTAAGAGGGCAGCTGGCTCTTAAGTTTATTAATCATGCGAGTACGTTTGCGGACTATGTGTGTTTTATCCTTCCTCAGTTGTTTTCAAGCGATGGAAAGGGGGTTCCACGAAAACGTGTTGAAGGGCTGAATCTGGTTCATTCAGAACCATTGAATACAACATTTTTAGATCCTGCTGGAAACATACTAAAAGTAAATTGTATTCTCCAGGTATGGTCAAAATTCCATAAAAACTCAGAATACGACTTACGCAAAGAATGCAATACGGCAATGAGAGTTTTCTCGCTATCGGATGGAGGAACTCCTTCTTCCACCCGTAACAAAAAAATGTTTCATAGCTGTGACATATACATCCCATCTACCTGTTTTGGAAGAGATAATATGCGCTGGTATACATCATTCGATGAACTACCAGGCAAAAGAGGATACGGTATAGTCTTTCACGAAGAAAAAGAAGCTAATATCAGGAAATGCAAATCTATCGATTGGTCTTCGGTTGCATTTCTGTCTACAAACAGTGCCTTCAATATTCGAAAATCACAAATCGAGCAACAATTCTACTGAGCAATAGTACGGTTCAAAAACACTGCAATTTCCTTTAATGGTGTATCATCCTCTATGCAAATCGTAATACCGCCCTTGTTTGAATTGTTGATCTGTACGGTGGTTGTCAGTTTGAAACAGCCACCCTGTTTACGCCAGGTCATCTTCCTGGTTGGGAATTGTGGCCTTAGTTTTTGACCACCTTTGTACTGTTCCTCTGAAAAATTTGGAAAAATAGTCAAGTAAATACAATGCGGAGCTACGTCAACGAAGCATACGTAATCTGTATGCCATGGGTGCTTTCCTAGTTCGTGTTGAAAACTATTCCCGTCCTTGCCTAAGTGGGCCGTTTTTGCTTCAATTGAGCTAGTCTTGATGAATCCATCTCCAATCTCCCCCCCTCCAACTTTCTTCGTGCAGGTACCATCGATGCTGTTGGGAATACCAACAGCATCGCACACACACTTCAACCACTGTTCACCAACTGCTCCGACGTTATTGCATTGGAGTTTTCTGAGGAGTTTAAATATGGATGAATTCCACAAGGTATTATTTAGTTCCTTTTTCACATTTTCGTGTATAGCGGTTGTTAAAAGTCCAAAGGGTGTCCTTCGATATTCACTGAGGAAGAAGAGAATTGATTCATAAGAAACATACTCAAGGCATTTCCCAAATTTTTTCATCACAACGAGGTATTCGCCGTGATTTTCAAATTTATAGCACCCATTTTTCAATTTAATTGACATGTCTCGTTCTCCAATAGTGGCTCTGAGCCTCGAGATTTCGGTGTTTGCATCTGATAATTTTTTTTTTAGATACGCAATCTCAGCAATGTACTCCTCGTTGCCTTGTGACTTGAACTCGTTTACTGATTGCATTTGTAAATAGTCTTTCCCATACAACCTATCAAATATTTTGTTATCATTTTTTTGTAAGAGTCCCTTTAAAAACTTGGTGTTGGAGGGTACCCTTATGATACTTGAAGCAATGTTTACAATTCGGAATGAATCTTTATTATTTCATTGCTAAACGCCCCCTAACCTCCAGCCCCGTGTCTTGATCTATGAAGCGAGATACGACATTCGTCTCTGACACATTATAATCGAAATTGATTTCTTCTCCGGGATACAGATCTCGAGTTGCGACGACATTGCGTCCATCGATGTAGGTTGTTGGTTTTGACGAGTGGTTCATGTAGTTTCCAAACGGGTCTGTGATGTGCTGGTTTGGACCGATTTCAATGCTTTCACGTGAAGCGGTTTTCGACACGGACCCACGCAGACGATGCACGATGTCGCCTGCTTTTATTTCGGCGCGAGTAAAAAGAGCTTTTCCGCCGACACGGTCGTAGTGAGATATGAAGAGGGTCATGGGTGTTACTTTTGTTTTGGGGGATGGTTTTATGTTGTTTCAAGACGTTGGATGTTACTTACAATGTCGTCCTGTATTTTCATGTTTTGTAATCAGAACAAAAAATATGTAATATCCCTGGGTGTACCGGATTTCAAAATTGATAAATTACCAACGCAGTTTCCGTATACAAAATATTACGAGGTATTGTTATGGAAAGCCAAAAATTGTCCGCTCAACCCTTATATAAAAAAATTAAATGATTAGGAAATCTTCCCTCACAATTGAAATTACTCACAACAATAACTAGAATTTCTACCCACTCATCCATCCTCAAATGACGACGTTCCAGGAAGTATACGACCTCCTAAGCATGGCGAATGACAAGACGCAGATAAACTACGACATCAACACCGTCAAAGCGGATAACTATGAACGTTGTTCGAAAGAAGCGATGGAAACGGCCATCCGTATATTGGACAAGTCCATTACACGGCGATTTAGCAAAAAAAGAAAACGATATCGAAAACCATTGTCAGACGTAACCACACACGCTGTTCAATTATCAAACAATATGGAAGCCCAAATGCCAAACGGCTGGGACATCAAATGTTTACTCCGTAAGCGGCCGAAGACAGCCCCCGAGACCACGGAGAAGAACAATCAAAAATGCGATTTTTACTTCACTGCACCCGATGGGAAAAGATTGCGCTCTATCAAAGGCTGTAAGAAGTGGTTTACCGGACACAACTGTTATGACGCACCCACCATTATTCAACAACTGAAGAACATCACGAAGACACTGCGTCTCAAGCACAGGTAACGTACGTCTCTCATACTGGTACGCAGACGATGGGTGGGAAAACCAAATAAAATGCTTTCGTGATGACGATTATGACAATACGTTGCGCACGCTTTTTGCTATAGCATCTGCGAGATGTACTGGAACCGCATTTCCAACCTGTATATATCGTGAGACGACTAGCCCACTGAATTTGTAGGTGATGGGAAATCCTGTGATCGTTGCCGCCTCGCGCAAAGTGATCAGCCGGTCCTCCCACGGATGTATGGAGAAATTACACGTGCCCGGTACCAGAGTAGGTACTGTTTTGTTGCGATCTAATCGACACGCACTGCCTCTCGAATACATGGAACTCAACTGAAGTTCTTTCGGAACATTTTCCATCACATCTAGTAATGTTTTTCCCTCTGGGATGAGACTAAATCGACGAACGCTGTTGCGGCTATGTTTCATCGGTCGATTCGCTTTGTCGACGGTTGGGTGATTTACCCCTTCATAATCAATTTGACGTAGCGCGTTCACGAGTGTCTTCTTTCGGCCTATTTTCTCAGGGAAATGGAATTGCTTTTCAATATCCTTTCGAACAGCCACAATGATGAGTCTTTTTCTACGCGTGAAACTTCCGTAATCACTCGCATCCATGACTTGCGAAAATACGGCGTAGCCAAGTTGTTCATAGCGCCGCTGTATTTCGTCAAATACGTTGAATGTGTAGTCGCTCATGAGGCTCAATATACGCTTCATCTCTGCACGATTCACGGCTATGGACGATTGAATGTCATCATACGGAACGCCCTGTTTCCGACGTGTTATTTTTCCACCGTGGAGTTTCTTGTTTTTCTCCAGAAGGGCAAGATAGGCCTGTATGGCTTCCTTTGTTGCATCATTTTCTCTGTATAAATACATGGTTTTCAATCCTCGGACATTTTCAATCACGCTCACTTTGGGGCGCAACTCTTCTACAAGACGCAGTTGTTCTCGAAACAAGTAGTTTCTTTTATCGAATGGATTGCGCAGACCAGCCGTCGAAAATCCTTTACATACGATGCCTCCGAACAAGACGTCCACAGGTTCGGAAATATATGTCTTCAACACATTCCCACGCAAATCGCACACTGAACCATGGAACATTTTTTCCTTTTGAACCACATCATTGAGTAATAGGGTATCCAACATATCTCGATTAATGTCATTGACCAGCAGACTCTTAAAACCATTTTGTGTAAATCCCAAATGTGCTCCGCCACACCCCACAAACGTTTCGACTAGAGTCAATGGTTTTTGTTTCATATGGATATCTGAAACAAGTATTCGTGCATTTCCGTCATGGAAGATCCTTTGGGTTCCTTTCATATCCAGAAAAAAATAAATAACATTGAACCACAAAATATATTGAAAAAAAGTTGGTTATACTGTTTTACCAACTCGCTATCTGAGGCATACCTCACCGTTCCCTTTACCTAACCGTCCCCCTTTACCTCACCCTTTTCCTTTTATTATCTCGCCCATCATAAATCTTACTGCGATGTCCTAGAAAGAAAATAAACTTAAGATGTAAACCCCCTATCGTCTCCGTTTTTTCATGTCCTTCGGAATGTTGTCGTCTGCTCTTTCC
>Ga0209092_10003643_pt1 | contig 13261 bp, 8 predicted proteins | sample FraStrMetagenome_FD_187446 | JGI IMG/M metagenome (GOLD analysis project Ga0209092, IMG submission 187446) | Marine eukaryotic phytoplankton communities from Arctic Ocean - Fram Strait ARC3M Metagenome (SPAdes) (version 2) | ecosystem: Environmental > Aquatic > Marine > Oceanic | place: Fram...
TTTGTTGGTTTCTAGACTTAGATGTCAATAATATTATTCATATTACGTTCGGGTTAGGCACGTGGAAGAGAATGTAAAGATGAACTAAAATTACGTCATCAATTTGCATCCTCAGTCTACGGTCGAAGATCTTATATTTTAATTTAAGACTCTCTGTGTTATTAGTATTATCACTCTCTCTAGAGATAAAGCACCAAATTTATCACAAGAGTGGAACAGACCAATGAATAGTTATTTTATGCTCAAGAAAATAGAACAAATTTGAAAAATGCGTTCAATATCTCTTTTTCATTTAGCATCATGTCTGTGTTATTTACTGAATATGAAAAATTGCATTGGGTCTATGATGAGACATCATGTACAAAAGAATACGAATTCCAGGAAAAGTTTCCAGTTGACAAAGCAACTCCCTCTCAATGATATCAACATAATCACAGTCACAGATGTCCATTCCTGGGTAGCAGGACATGGAGACCACGAAATAGATCTAAATGCAGATTATGGGTGCGTGCTTTCATTTTATCAACGTCTAAAAGAAATATGTAGATCAGAAGGACGCGATTTATTCTTAGTAATGAATGGTGATTTTATGGATGGAACAGGCTTATCAACAAATCCACCAAAATATTTGATACCGATTCTAGAAAAAATGCCATGGGATGCTGTGAATATTGGGAACCACGAGCTCTACAAAAAGAGTACGGTTGATTATATATCAAATTCTGGAGGATTCATTGATAAATTAGAAGGAAGATACTTGTCATCAAATGTTCGACATTCTGCTTCAGGAGACTACATAGGATCTAGAGCGAAATTCATTAGAGGAGAATTTGGTTCCACAATTCTAGCGTTTGGATTTTTGTACGACATGACGAATCAAGACAAATCAATAGAAGTGGACCAAGTTGAAGCTGTAGTTCAAGAATCATGGTTTGTAGAATTATTGGAAGGAAAAAGCGGGAGCTTTGGAGCAATTTTAGTTCTTGCTCATATGGATGTTAAAGATCCTTTAGTTTCTATCATTTTAAATGCTATTCGAGCAGTATGTGGTCAGGATATACCTGTACAATTTGTTACAGGGCACACTCATTATCGTGGATTCAAAGAGCTAGATGATAAAAGCGTTTCGTTTGAAGCAGGACATTATTTAGATACTGTCGGATACGTGTCATTCTCAAAGAAAGGAGAATTTCAGCATGTTTTCATTGACTCAAATATAGCGGCACTAGCCTCTCAGCTCAATTTGAACGAATCCAATCTTCTCACTGCAGAAGGCAAGAATTTATCTGAATTTATCCACAAGACTCAGCAGGATACTGGATTACTCGATGTTCTTGGTTGTTCTCCAGCAAATTTTTACCGGAATCGCACCCTCTCTCAACCAGATTCTCTCTTCGCACTTTATTTGAACGTGATTGTATCTGAATATCTTTTTGCAGGGAATTCTTCCAAAATCTTAGTCCAAGCACGGGGTGACTTTCGATATGATTTATTTTCAGGTAGTGAAGACACTTTTTTTACTTTGCACATCAATGATGTCATGGTTATATCGGGTGGCTAACTTTGTTTTTCTTCTATTCATTTTTCCAAAGGTTTTGTTACAACGACAGATTTAAAGTCAGTATCCCCATTTGGTGACAAGTATAACTTGATCTCAACACGTATACTTGGATCAGAAATAGATTCACTAATATCTGACTTAAATATAGAATCAGAACCCCCATTAGATTCTATTTATTACGCTGTGGACCAGATCAAGGACTTAGAGCTTCCACAATATTTCCGATCGGGTGGGATTCTTAACTTGGACGCTTACTATGATGTCTATACCGCTGACTTCATAGCGAATATTGTTGCAACAACCCTAGAAACCATTATAGAGAGTAATCACAGCCTAGTTCCTGAGCTTGTCTTCCCTCTAACAGATAACTCAAACATATGGATTGACTTTATTGGCAATAAGTGGCAATGCAGGACCTTTAGCGTTGGGAATAAAACGACAAAGAGCATAAGTACAGTTCGTATCTTTTTTGCTATTATTCTGCTTGGTGGAGGGTCTGCTCTTTTTGCTTTTGTCCTATGCAAATTTTCTCAGATATCGAGCAAAGAATCCATTTCAAATGTGCAAACTTCTGTTAATGGAGAAAAGGTAGAGGATTATGATACTATGGAACGTCCTCCAGAGGGTCGTATTGTCTAAAGATTGAATTTCTGTGAAATCGGTCTATCAATGTTCGTAAATGAGAAACATGAAGAAGCAATCTAATGCCACCAGCTATGTCGTTGCTTTAAATACACACCTGATAATATGTTTCTCTTATCATTTACTTTATAAAATAAATCCTATATTTTCTCCACCAATTTCTTGCAGACGCCTCGGTAAATTTAGACTTATCGAACATAATAGTTATCACCATTTCTTCGAAACATTCAGCGTCGGCCTCTTTTTTCCCAACTAGAAGCGTTATACCTGCATCTTGCTTTCTACCATCATTCATTGGAGTTACTTTTAAATGATTTTCTGGTCCGATTTGATCTTCATCATGATTAAAATTGGTATCTTCACCTATCTCAGAAAATGAAAAAGGTTTTCGTCTCATGCTTCCTGGAGCAAAACCTTTTGCATCTCGGACCCTAAATCTTCCTTTGTCAACTGAAGAGCTACGATCAAAAAAGGGAGTTTGTCCTGTCTCATATTTTTCATATGGTTCTAAATTTTGATCTATTTCATCGATATCTTTTGAATCTTTACAAAAGATTGATGAGCTTATTAAAGATTCTCTAGAATGAGAATCTTCTATATCAATATCTGGTTTAAGATCATTCTGCTGTCCTGAATTTTTATTTGACGAAGTTCTATGGAAAATTAACTTTTGCTCTACAGTATTCATCATTTCCTCTACTCTACTATTTTCAGCAAAATACTTGTAAGAATTAGTACTAGTCCCTTCAATTGAAGAAACTCCTTTCAAATCTTGCTCAATTATTCTCATTTCTCTCGGAATGTTGACTTCTTGTCTTGATGTGTTATCGAGAGATTCTTTTTTTTTCATTATTTTAGACCTTGCATTACATTCATGAGTTTCGTTTGTCCTTTCTGGTGTCCTTATTGAAAAAGCAGCATCATTTAATGCGTTTATTCTTTTAGCGTAATCAATTTTTGCGTCAATTCTGTTTGCTTTTTTTATTTTAATGGGAATTATCCGTGATTTACGGTTATGAGATTGACCTCTAAAACCAGAGATATTTATTCCTAACTTCTTAATCATTCTTTTGAAATCTTTGTCGTTCATATTTTCAAAAGCATTCTCTTCAAGTTGATGATCTATGCATGAGGGTTCAGCTATATTTGTTGCAGAATAATTCTCATCACTATTATGGCTATCAGTATCTTCATTTATTTTGATGACATCATGACATATGCTTTCATTGTTACGTCTGATTACTGAGGTTGTAAAATTCTGATTATCATTCTTCAGTATCTTGAACTTAGTTCTACCAGGAGAAGGTTGATTCAAATGTGTATTTCGTTCGCTTTCTTGATTTTCATGTTTTTTGCATTGTTTGCTATCATAGAGAATTTCCACATGTTCGCAATCTTTTTGTTCACAATCCTTTATCGTATGCTCATTTGGGTGTTTCATTACAAATTCCTCCTGTGTCGCGCGTATGATATTTTTATTTCGTTTCTCTTCATTAAAATTAGCAAGATTTGATGACTTCTTCTTTTTTGCAGCTTGAGCTTGGATTGATTGAATTTCTGCCAGTTTTTTATCGTGAATCCTTTTTTCCAATGTCTCTCGCTCGATTTGGCGTTGTTTTCTATCGTGGCTTATTCTACGAATAACCTCTGCATGAGCAACCTTAGCTTTCTCCCATGATTGTTTGGTATTACCTATTTTGGGTTGCCCAGTGATATCTTTGAGCAAAAACTCCTCTTTCTGAGCGCGGGCCTCTTCTCTTTTCCTTTCAATTTGTTCTAGCCATTTCTCATGTCTCTTGTACAACAAACCATCTGAAATAACTGGTTTATATAAAACGTCCTTTGTCGTAGAATGTAATCTCGTTCCAAAATCCGATTTCAAGCTACTATAATCATCAGAGCCCTTGAATTCGGGTTTCTCAATATATTCCAAATGTAAATCTTCTTTCCTTTCAAGTTTGGATTTCAAATACATATAATATTTTCTTCTGTGCTCTAGCCTCATTTCCAGTTTTTCCACTTGTCTATGCACCGAATTTATGTTTTTTTCTACTTCTTCATATGGTATGCATTTGGCCTCACTCTGGTTCACGCTATCAATAAATGTTTGGTCATTTTGTGGAACATCATCAATTCTTTCTTCCGTATTCACTTTAAATATGTGAGTATTTTTTGAAATGAGTATAAACAATTTTTCTAGATAATAACCATCTCGATCTGTTAGATATATACGTTTATTGCTCGATCTGCTTTCTTCTATTGGAATGGGATCCAGATCTTGTGCTCGAATCTTCTTTTCAAAACAGCTTTCGTTTGATACAAACCTAAAACTATTCCTTTGTTGTTCTATTAATTTATCTTTCGCCAAACTTTCTTTTTCTTTCGAAATTTGTTTTCCAAGAGCAGCTTTTGTCAGTTTGTAAGGGTCATTTGGGATCCAAACACCACCTGGAAGAGGCCTAGCCTTGAAAATACTTTTCGCAATAGCATCAGCTTTCGCTGTTGCAATATATTCTTTCCATTTTGCTGCATTGGCTTCTGCTCTTTTCGCTCCTTCTAATTTTTCGGGATCAAAAAGTTCTTTCTTCGCGTGTTTCTTCACGTCTTTCTTTCTCTTTATGTTTGCGAGCGATTTGTATTTTTTTCTCGTGAATAAATCTTCCATTCTTTCCTTATATTTGAGTTCAATGGTGTGAATTGGATTCTCCATATTGCTTTCCTCTGCATTTGTTATAGAATCGATTTCTGTTGCATATGTCAACGGTGTCGTTTTAGATTTAGTCTCGTGTATTTTTATTTTGCTCAAAAATCTTATTGCATCCTCAACTTTACTATCAACATTTTCAAAGACGTTTTCCAGCTTTCCCTTGAAAATCGGAGAAGTCTTCTGTTCCTCATCCTCTCTCTTTACGTCGATTTTTCCATCATTGTTGTTATTATATTTACTAGTAAGCGTTGTGCCCCTGTCAAGCTTATTTTTAAGCTTGCTATGTAAACTTTCACAGAGAGATGAGGTATTCACAGTACCGGAAATTATTTCGTGCTCTTGAAAGCCCATATTGGACGTCCTTACTTTTGATATTCTGTGTGTACAGCTTAAGGGGTCTAAACTGTTGGAATTGTTATTAGGGTTTTCTTTTGGAAATGTATCTTCAAAGTTCCTCATGTTTGCCTCAGCAAAAGCAAGAATTGCCTTACCCTTTTCCAATGAGACTGAAATATCGATATCCGCTTTATTCCCTGATACTTCTTTATGATTATTTCTTGAATCGTCATTGATGATTAATTCATTTCTATATTTCTTTCGTCGTTCAGCAGAGCTTTTTCTTACCCATGCAAGTGTCTTCTCTAAAGATCGAGATTGTACCCCATTCTTACTTTTGGTTACATGAATTGATTTCACTGAAAAATTCAAAGAATCGTATTTCACTGTTTTCACATTCATCATATTCGAGGCGAACACTCTGAGTTTGACCTCGATATTTTTTTAATTTTAAACTGGTTTTAAATTGGATCATAAAAAATTATTTGCAACAAGAGCTAATGAATCGAATGCCTAGTTTCAAAGACACTCTATAACAAGAAAGAAGAGGATTTTTTTATGAAATCACATTTTTTGAACATAACGCCATGAAGCCATGCATCGAAGATAACATAAAAGGAATTTTTATCCCGTCTAATTTGAGGAATAAAACCTCTTCAAAACGTCTAAAAATTTACAAGCGCATACTTGCAAATGCTCGGTTGTCAAATGAACATATAGACAGGATAAGAAATCCATGTGAATCTGATGAATTTCTTTGCGGAAGAGCGACACAAGAGATCTTTGGCTCTATGATCTCGGATCGATCTTTTGACACATACGGCCGACATATAAAAATAAATGGTCAAACTGAAGAAATCTTATCAAAGCCGAGGGATACGAAACAAAGTAAAACTTTGAGAGAAAAGGCGACAAATTTGACAGTAGAGGAAACAGAAAAAATATTGACCCAAAGCTGGAAGATAGGGTACAAACCTGTCAAATTTGGCCCACCAGGTGTAGGTCCACCAATAAAAAATGTACTAAATTCGGATGGTCATGAGAAATTCTTCTGTTACGAAGGGTCGTGGAAAGATGGGAATATGGAAGGTGAGGGTAAATATGTTTTTGAGGATGGATCTATTTTCAAAGGTTCGTTCAAAAGTAACTTTCAGCATGGCAAGGGTCAGGCAACATATCACTGTGGAACGATCTATATTGGAGAGTGGCAAAATGGTTACCCTCACGGTAAAGGAAGGGTTGTCTACAAAAATGGTTTGATATACGAAGGCACTTGGAAATCTGGTAGGAGGCATGGAAAAGGATTGTTGTCTTATCCCAACGGATCATATTATGAAGGGGGGTTTTCAAAAGGTAAATTTCATGGTAAAGGCAAGTTTGTCTCAAAGGGAAATTGTTTGACATATAGTGGGGGTTTTAAAAGAGGCTACGTTGCCAGAATAGGCACTGTCACATTTCCAAATGGAAGGAAATGTAGAAAAGAATGGCCCAATGAATATTTATTCAAATGCTCTATCCATCAAGTCATTGCACAAGTAAAGAATGAATGGGAAAATCGAGTTACCCTAGAAAAACGCCTGAACACAAATTACCATGAAGATATAAAAGTATATAAATTAAAAGAAAGAGTGAAGAAGATCCAAGATCAGATCAAAGATAGGAGACAAAAAGAAAAGGACGAAAAGAAGTTGAAGAAAAGAAAAAAAATCGAGTTGTCTCATTAAAAAACCCAAATTTTATTTGAAAAGTTTCTTCTTATTATTTCATTGCTATGATACGAATGAGTGGGACAATCTTCATACCATATGAAACACAACCTAAGCCGAAGGAGCTGCAAAATAGCATTTCGACGCCTCTCTGATGTTTAAGTTAATTTTTGAAGGCTTCTGATTACAACCATGATTATTTTCGTGATTGAGACTTTGGCTATTTGTTCCAACATATGATGCACATAATTGACGGATCAAATGAGCCTCTCTAGACACTGATGAAAACGCGTTACGTCTTTTCATTCTAAGATAAGTAGCCATTCTTGTTTCCTATTAAGATTATTGTAAGGTTTGACCGCTCTTGGTGTCCATGCCAAAAAATAAATTGCTTTTGGGTTTATGCTAATTACCGATGGAGCATAAATTTGAAATTTCAAAATGAAGATTGCAAGTCAAAAGCTACAAAGTAGGAAAATTATGAAATTGAATCCAAAGAACAACGTCAACAGCAGCTTCTAAGAATTTTTGCGAAATTATATAATTTAAATGATCGGATAAATTGGCTGCTGCCATGGAAATTTTAAGGGGGCATTTTTAAGTGTTCGAAAAAAAGGTTCGTCCAGCTGCTCGTTGAAATATCGAACGAGATTCTTTTTGATCTCCTATTGATTACGGATCGATAAGAAACGGGATACAACTATTGTGTATCCAAATCATCCGCCTTCGTCACATTTTTCATTTAGAAAAAATACATGAGAATAAGTAGACAAAAAAGAAACGAGAATGAGTACTATTATTTAATCACTGGTGAATCATTTTAGACTAGACACGTCGAATCGAACCCATTTATCTCACATACATCAGCTAGAAATCTCAAGTTTTAGGAAAAAACAATCATTTGATGAACACTTACAATGAATCAATTATCTCTCGAAAGCTTACGGAGCACAACTCTTTTCATGAACAAATTTTGTTTTTGGATACAATTTCTAGAATTCGATTGATTCATGGGGGGCTTTCTTTCAATACAGTTGCTTATTCTTCGACAGTATCGACGATTCTTAAAAGTTTTAGTTCCATCTTTAATTGCGTCACGATATCGAGTCTAGGCATTGAGAAAGAACACTCTCACTACGTTTGTTTCTTTATTCTTCCAAATGTACTTAACCAACAAAATACCAGTGTAACTTTTCGTAAAGGAATGGAGGAAGTACAAGGAACTTGTTGCGTCTATCTTGAGATTAGAAGAAATGGCGAAAAACATTTTTTATTTCTTGATATAAGAGGAAAACTCCAGCACCTGAGAAGGAAACCATGGTCACAATATTTGACCAAATCTATTTTGGATCATGAAATTACGATATATTCTCGCAAAATTCTTTATTCAAAGATCGCAATGGAATGGAGTTGTAACAAGCTCGATAGGTGCTTACAAGGAATGAATACGGTATCTTTGAAGAATCTGAACTCTTATTTTAGAAAGAATCATTTGTATAACGTCATGATAGAATCTGCTATGGCTCAAGCTGAGATAAAGGTGTTTGCTTGGAAATATTTGATGACCTTCATGAACATATTACCATACGAAAGATTTTACTCTAATATAGGGCAGAATGGTTGGAAGCTTCAGCTTGTGCATAGTTTATCTGCAATTATTGAAAAGTTATTGCTTGAAATATATGGAGAGCTTAAGCATTATGTTTTACAAGAAATTCATGAGCCTGACTTTCTAAGCGAAAAGAAAAGTAAAAATCAAAGTGTTAAAGTGTACTCCCTTGACGTCAAGAACGAAAAAGTGATTTTTTTTTCACTTTTACCTGAAGACACAGGAAAAGTTAGTGAAACAATGAAAGAAAAAGATACTGGATTATATCATGAATTTGCGTGTAAGAGACGATCCCTTAATTTAATTGACTTAACAAATGACCCGGCAGTACCAAAGAGAAATTATCGTTTTCTTTTGGATTATGGAAATTTATCAAACCGAACGTATGCTGTATCAGCAACTTGTTCAAATAGTTGGAGAACTCTCGCATTAAACTTTGCTGTTTTGGTTCACGTTCTTAATCAAGGATTTTTTTTGTACAATGAGCTTACACATGAAAAATATCAAATTGCATGGAACATGGTTCGTCCAATAGCTGTACGCATTGGAGCGAAAGAAGGGAGAAATCATCCCATCTTTAAATATGTATTACGCCTCCTCCAAGTTCATAAAACCCAAGAGAAAGACGAAATGTTAGTTACTTTGGTGGCTCCATTTATGCTTAAAGAAAGACTAGATTTAAGATATTCATTTATTATTGAAAAGGACGAATACTTGAGTAAATACAAAATGCTAGGTTCAGGTCGTTTCGGAGTCATAAAACAAATCTCAAACGAAATGGTAGTAAAAATATTGCCATGGCGAAATACACAAGATGCGAAAATAGAATGTTTAGGAAGATACTTCACCGAGGTATTTGCATTAAAAATAAGTTCGAATAAAGGTTTGACAAAATTGTATGACTATGGAACTTTCGACAATCATGTCTGGATAATAACAGAGAGATGCAAAGAATCTTTAAAAATGTGGTGCAAGAAAAGGCATCTTTACCAAAAGAAATTTACAATTCAAGACAGAACTAGAATTTGTATTTTAATATGGGCGAAATCGTGCGAAATAGTTGCGTCTTTGCATGAAGAAGGAATCATACACAACGATATCAAATGCGACAATATTCTAATTCGAAAGAAACTTAACTTATCAAACATATCAACATGCTTAAGAGACGCAATTTGCGTATCAGACTTTGGAGAAGCAATAATCCAAAGGAACGATTTCCCTACTCTAGCCAAATCTTTGCGATGCTACGGTACAGAAAGAATTCAGTCCCCGGAAATGCTTTCGACATCGAGTTCATACTCAATGAACCATGGCATGTTTAAAACCAAGACTTGCAACTCTCATGTATCTTATTCTTCTGATGTTTGGTCTTTGGGATGTCTTCTATATGAAATTATTACTTCAGAGTTTTTGTTCGATACCAGTGACTGGTCACATTTTTTTATCTTGCTACAAACGAAAGAAATGGGAGAGTTACCCACAACAGAATCTATGCTTTTCCTCACGGAATGTCTGACACAAAACCAATATGATTCGATCAGTTGCAACGAGATAGCATATGCGAAAAATAGTGTTGAATGTTTGATAAATCGTTGCCTGCAAAGAAAGGCAAAAGATCGGCCACTAGCTAAGGACATCGCAGTTTTAGCAAAATCTACAGCTCTACATTTCTAGAAATGCTTAACGATGTATAATAGAATGAAACGATAGATTTATTTCATGGGAAATTCTGATGTATATTTCTAAATTGACGCTCATCACGACATGGGGCACCCGAATAAGAGCATTAAGTTATTAAAAGCAAAAGTTTTCAGATTAAAAATACATTCAATAAGAGACATTTCAAAGCAGAAAAAACAAGTCGTTGTAGGCACCTAATGCTTGGAGTAGAGTTGAAACCGAAATAACAAGCCCAAAGAAGCGGCATGTTGTCCCAACAGCTTTGAAATTTAGGTATGTCGAAGTTGTGAGGATACATAATAAGACTGGTCTATATTCTAGGCAGCGAATTGAACCAACGCTTTGTTGCCTATGTGTTTGTATGGAAAAGAGCAACTGCCACATCATTGGGAAAAGAAATTGTAAAGAAAATAGCGCCAATTCCAAACCTTGATCTTGATAAAAGTCTATTGTAGTGCGTAAAGAAACGAGTTTCAAACTGTAAATAATTTTCCCTAGCAAGAAACATGGAGATATAAGAGCGTAACCAAGAAGATGCTGTTGAAAATACCTACGCAAAAGTATCTCATTAATTTTGCGATAATGAGGCTTATCTTTGAGTTTCATTTTTTCCATATCAGTCTCAAGAACGAATGAAAGTCTGAATAAAATGAAGAGCATCATGTAAATTAGATCAGCCACCAACAAAAGAAACGAAATCGCCTGAACAAAAAGTAAATACTTCAAAAAAAATGGAGAATCAAAGCATACAGAGAGCATGCATGATATCATCACGACGAGAAACTCTATTTGTAGGAGAGTTTCGAAAGTATTATTTCCATTGTTTTCACTCCCTATTTTTCTGAAAGCGTCGCTTCTCCTTTGAATAAACTTTCCGCTATTGTAGCACAGTGGGAAGAGAAGATACTGTATGAAAAAATATAAAAAGAACGAGATATATGTGATGATCAAAGCAATCATGAAAGAATACTCGTTGAGAAAAATTGCAAAGCCAAATGTTAGAATTGTAACCGCAAATGATATCTTCCAATTCTGTGTGACATTGGTAATCGTGATAGGGCCATTAAGGTCAACAGTTGCTGAAACAAATTTTAATCCAAGTACTTGAAAGAAAAGGCAAATCATTGCGTAGGTGACTAAGATTTTTTCTAAACTGTATGGTAACAGAGCAATGATCAAAGCAGCACTAATGCTTGAATAATTTTTCTACCCAAAAATGAGTATAAAATATGGTTGGTTGGGACTTGAAACAAAATACTCACCATAAAAAAGCGTTCGTGCTCCGTTACTATAGCCTCAAAATCTAAATGGCTTATACTTGCTTTATTTGAAAATAAGATTTTTTCGATGTCATCCAAATTTTTATCTTGTGCTATTTTCTTTGACGATACATCAATAATTGATCGAACTAAAGTAAGCACTTGATGACACCAAGTGATGGCTCGATGATCCATCCCCTGCAAAAAATCATCACCCAATGCGCGAAACAAAGTGGCATGGGAAGCGAGAATCTTGATCAATATGGGAATACATCTTCATGAGGTTTCCATCAATATAATCTTTAAAAAGGACGTTCTTTCAATTAAGAAATCACGTACCGTATAGCTGGAAGGTTGAATATTCTCTAAATTGCACGACTTTGGTTGCACAAGTTCATCACGAAGTCCGCCTGAAATTGAGATAACTGGAGGAATATCTGCTTGACTGCAGTCTTTACAATTTAAATGTTCATCTTTACTTTTTTTCCATATATCGTTAACGGAATGAAAAAAATGAGACACAGATTCATCAAATGCATATGGAAACATCTGATGTGGTGTCGCTAAAGTGATTATTGCATTTATTGTAGGAAGTTTTTTCATAACAGAAATTTGGGTAGATTTTGAATTCTGGTTTAAATGATGTAGAATGGGTAGAGCTCGTGCAACGATTCCGCCTATTGAATGACCAACAATTGTGATAGATTCCATTGAACAATTGTTCTGAGTAATGAAATGCAAGCAGTCAATACATATTGTTCATAAAGAGGAAACATGCTCTAGTCTGTACTCACCGCTAGTATTTCCAAGACGTGATGTACAAAAAAAACCTGATTTATAAGTGTGCTTCCATGAAAAGCAGATCCTTCTCCGTCATTGAAATCTATAGCATAAACATCGTAAAGAAACTTGTCGCCGGATGAAGTCGAGTTGAAGCGATTAGATTTGAGAGACTGTATTATATTCCGTTCTTCTGTTCTTGACATTCGCAATCCTGTAAGCTGAATTCCATGTGCTCCAAGTGATCGGGCTTGGTCATAAGCACCCCAGTGACCTGGAATAAAGAGAACCATATGACCAGGATTTTTAATTTTTGAATTTTGGCACCAAGAAGAAAATTCCTGTAGAGCCCATGGTGCAGTCTCTCTGTCCGACCGTTTTCTTTCCTTGCTCGAAGAAAGCTTTTGTAGTGTTGATCGCATTCGAGGATCACGAGAATCAACAAATTTTAACAAGCGGTAGCGATCATGATATGGATTTGTTGATAATTTTTCTTGATTCAAAGAATGATCCAATCGTATTGGCACAAATTGATATCTTGAATATGTCATGTCGCAACTTTGACCATTTACAAATTTTGATTTTAATTTAAATCCTATCAACATAATCGGTAGAAAGGGAAAAAATATGAAACAAGGCAGAGCATATTTGTTGATAGCTGAGCTCATATTCATCATTATGTATAAAAGAGTGCAAGGGTATGACTAACAGCAAAAGCAGGCCGCGTTCTCTATTTTTGGGAGCATTGGCTTGACATTTTGTTCGAAGACCCTGATGTAGTGTGTGTGTGTGTGTGTGTCTGTGTTGTTTATAGAGGAACATGGCTTTGTATCTATGACAGTACCCATGAACTAATCTTTCAGGTCATCAGCTCACGGTCTCCTACCATACATATCGCTAAAAAGCTGCTACATGCTTCGTCAACCATCTCACCTTATCCGAGGATATCAGGAACATGTAGTTTTTATATGTACGGTAGGG
>Ga0209092_10003644_pt1 | contig 13258 bp, 8 predicted proteins | sample FraStrMetagenome_FD_187446 | JGI IMG/M metagenome (GOLD analysis project Ga0209092, IMG submission 187446) | Marine eukaryotic phytoplankton communities from Arctic Ocean - Fram Strait ARC3M Metagenome (SPAdes) (version 2) | ecosystem: Environmental > Aquatic > Marine > Oceanic | place: Fram...
GAGCAGTATCAAACTGACCTGAGTGCTGAGTTTAGTGCTGAGTTTAGTGCTGAGTTTAGTGCTGAGGAATTTGCCCTCCTGCAAAATATGCTCAAGCGCTTGATAGCGCCTAGCGGGCAATCGCTACCGCCTGTCGAGGTTATTTAAGAAGCGTATCGGTTAATTTCAATGAGCAGCAAAACGTGCAGCGAGGAAGTTCACAAATAATCTAACTTTAGCTGAGAGGTGGCGGTTGTGAGGGTACACGGCCCATACTTCTGTGTCGGTGGGATTGTAATCTTGCAATACGGATTGCAACTGCCCACTGTGTATAGCGTCGCTTACATAAAAAGAGGGTAGCTGCACCAATCCTAGTCCTTGGATTGCGGCATGGGTTAATGCTCTCCCATTGTTGCTGCGCCAGTTTCCCTCGATACGTATGTCGTAATTTCGACTGTTTTCACGAAAACGCCAGCTCGGTAGGGTCCCCATTAGGCAGTTGTGATTGATCAGAGCACCAATGGATTTTGGTCGTCCAAAGCGTGAGAAGTACTCCGTTGACCCGCATACAACAAGCTTACGCCTAGAGATACGCCGTGCGATTAGAGAAGAGTCCTTCAGTGTGCCGGCACGAATCGCCAGATCATAACCCTCTGATATTAGATCCACCACCCGATTGGTAAAGGCTAGTTCAACCGCAAGTTCAGGGTGTTGATGCATAAAATCGACTGCTGCAGGAGCGATAAAATCCTCCCCAAAACCAACAGCTACTGTTACTCGAAGGCGACCGCGAGGTTTTTCTTGTAAATCAATTACTGCTTTTTCTGCATCATCCAGATTGGTTAGCACATCATTGCAGCGCAGATAGAATGCCTGTCCCACCTCTGTCACAGCCACCTTGCGAGTGGTGCGAATCAAAAGTTGTGCATTGAGCCGGTATTCTAGTTGGGTGATCTGTCGACTGATATGGGATTTAGATACACCCATATGGCTAGCTGCTTTAGAAAAGCTGTTAAGGTTGACTACATGGATAAAGGCTTCGATGTTTTCCCATTTAGAATTTGCCATATCTCACCTATTGTTGCCACACAGAAACAGAGTTGTTTAAAGTAATATATTTAAACCTATGTGACAATAAATTATAATTAACACCTACTATTTATTATGTTTTTTTTGGGGACGTGAATAATGAAAACAAGAGCAGCCGTTGCATTTGGAGCAGGCAAGCCATTAGAAGTCGTAGAGGTTGATCTCGAGGGCCCAAGGGCTGGAGAAGTTTTGGTTGAAATCAAAGCGACCGGTGTCTGTCATACGGATGCATTTACACTATCTGGCGATGACCCCGAAGGCGCTTTCCCTGCTATCCTAGGTCATGAAGGCGCAGGCGTTGTAGTTGATGTGGGTCCTGGTGTTAAAAACCTCAAGCCCGGCGACCATGTGATCCCGCTTTATACCGCTGAATGTCGTGAATGTGACTTTTGCCTAAACCCCAAAACCAATCTCTGTCAAGCGGTTCGCGCTACCCAGGGGCAGGGTGTAATGCCGGATGGCACTAGCCGTTTCTCTTTTGAAGGCAAGCCAATACTGCATTATATGGGTTGTTCGACCTTCTCGAATTACACAGTGTTACCAGAAATCTCTCTGGCCAAAGTGCGTGAAGATGCGCCTTTTGACAAGATTTGTTATATCGGCTGTGGTGTGACCACCGGTATTGGTGCGGTTGCTTTCACCATGAAGGTAGAAGCTGGCTCCACCGTGGCTGTGTTTGGTCTGGGTGGTATTGGTTTAAATGTGATTCAGGGCGCCAAGATGGTGGGTGCTACACGGATTATTGGTATTGATTTAAACCCAGCCCGCGCGGCACTGGGCAAGCAGTTTGGTATGACTGACTTTGTTAACCCACGGGAAGTGGAAAATGTGGTGGACCATATTATTCAAATGACCGGCGGTGGTGTGGATTACAGCTTTGAATGTATCGGCAATGTGGATGTGATGCGTCAGGCATTGGAATGCTGTCACAAAGGCTGGGGTGAGAGCTGTATTGTTGGTGTAGCAGGCGCAGGCAAAGAGATTTCAACACGCCCCTTCCAGCTAGTAACCGGTCGCTCATGGCGCGGCACTGCCTTTGGTGGCGCCCGTGGTCGCACCGATGTGCCTAAGATTGTTGACTGGTATATGGATGGCAAGATCAATATTGATGACTTGATTACCCATAAGATGCCACTGGAAGATATTAATAAGGCATTTGATTTAATGCATTCGGGCGAGAGTATTAGATCAGTTGTTGAGTTTTAAGGCGGAATTCTAAATGACACTTGAAAAGATTGGCGCCAACCAAAGTTTTGGTGGCCAGCAACTGCGCTACAAGCATCAGTCCACTGTGCTTAATTGTGAGATGACATTCTCCATTTATCTGCCACCTCAGGCCGAGCAGGGGTCAGTACCTGTGCTGTATTGGTTATCTGGCTTGACCTGCACTGATGAGAACTTTGTGCAAAAGGCCGGAGCCCAACAGCATGCAGCAGAGCATGGTATTGCCATTGTCTGCCCTGATACCAGCCCCAGAGGTGAGGGCGTGGCTGATGATCCTGAAGGCGCCTATGATATGGGCCTGGGTGCGGGGTTTTATGTGAATGCCACCGAAGAGCCCTGGGCTAAGCATTACCAGATGTACAGCTATATAGTCGAAGAGCTGCCGATATTGATTAATGCCGAGTTTCCAGTGGACAGCGCAAGGGCATCAATTTCAGGGCATTCCATGGGTGGCCATGGTGCACTGACCATAGGGTTAAAAAACCCGGGCCAGTTTAAATCGGTCTCAGCGTTTTCACCGATCTGTTCGCCCTTAAATTGCCCCTGGGGTGATAAGACGTTAACTCACTATCTTGGCAGCAATCGGGATAGCTGGGCCCAGTACGATGCTGTCGCTCTGGTAGGCCAGGCCACAGAGCATCTGCCGGTGCTGGTGGATCAGGGTGAGGCCGATAACTTTCTTGAGGAGCAGCTAAAGACGCCACTGCTAATTGAGGCCGCAAAACAGGCTGGCTTCCCTATGGATATTCGCCTGCAACCGGAATACGACCACAGCTACTTTTTTATTGCTACGTTTATAGGGGAGCATATGGCTTTTCACGCTCGTGCATTGGCGTAAAAATGGGTTTTAAGTAGCGGTCCTTATTTGGTAAACAAGAGTCGCTTAGATAAGCCAGTAATAGATGGGGATAATGCTAGACTGCGCGCCCCGGCGGCTTTGTCACTGCATAGAGGTGTAAACATAATAAAGGAATATTCGGGTAGATATAAACCTCTGATTTATATAGGTTTATGTTTGACGAGCTTGTTAAAAACGGTCCTAAAGCCAAAGGTTTTTGCAAATTAAGTTACGAGGTTGTGATTACTGCATATCATAAGTAGCGTCTGAGGATGGCAATGTCAAATCACGCTGTTACGCAGAAATTGGCGTTTATTCAATCCTAGTGCATTGGCTAGGAGGGATAAGTATGACAGCAATAGTACACATGGCTTTAGTGCTAGATAACACCGGAACACAAAAATAGCGCAGCACTCTATCTCAGTCCTTGGTTACGGATTAACATCCAATCTATGGCGGAAAAGCCGGAGTGGTCAGATCACAGCAAAGTGTAGGCTTTTGGCGCTTTCGCATTTGGATCAGCGAGGAGCGAAAGTATGTTCGCGAGACTCTCAAAGCGACGCACTTAGGTACGGTTATTCATCCGGTGCTATAAACTAGCACAGAGTAAGGCTCGGCTGACTGAATCAGAACAATTGGACGATAATTTTGCTAAAAAGCAGGCCTAAAAAACCCCAGAAACACTGAGGTTACTAGACCTTCAGCATTTAGCCGACAAATCAGTCCTTGTTGGCAATCAACTCTTCCACAACTCCTGGCTCAGCCAAAGTAGATGTATCTCCAAGATTATCGAGTTCATTCGCAGCAACCTTACGCAGGATCCGACGCATGATTTTTCCTGATCGAGTTTTTGGTAACCCTCGTGCCCACTGAATCACATCAGGCTTTGCAATAGGACCTATTTCAACGTTGCACAGAGCAATTAACTCAGTTTTTAAGGCATCATCGGGTTCCACATCAGACATCAGTGTTACATAACAGTATATACCTTGCCCTTTAATATCGTGCGGATATCCTACCACCGCGGCCTCTGCAACTTTCTCATGCAAAACTAAAGCACTCTCAACTTCGGCAGTCCCCATTCTGTGTCCGGACACATTAAGTACATCATCAACTCGCCCCGTTATCCAATAGTAACCATCAGTATCTCTCTTTGCTCCGTCTCCAGTGAAATAATAACCCGGGTATGCACTAAAGTAGGTGTCAATGCAACGTTTATGATCGCCATAGACCGACCGAATTTGGCTGGGCCAAGAAGCCTTGATCATCAACAAACCCTCACCTTCTCCGTCGATTTCATTGCCCTCTGTATCTAATAGAATCGGTTGTACGCCAAAGAAGGGTTGAGTCGCTGAACCAGGTTTCAAGTCAGTGGCACCAGGAAGAGGCGTGAGCATATGCCCGCCCGTTTCTGTTTGCCACCAAGTGTCAATTATGGGACAGCGTGAATCACCTACTGTCCTGTAGTACCAGTCCCAAGCCTCTGGATTGATAGGTTCACCCACAGTTCCTAGTAACTTCAGAGACTTACGAGAGGTTTTCTTTACAAACTGGTCACCAGCTCCCATGAGAGCGCGAATAGCGGTTGGAGCTGTGTAGAATTGATTCACTTTATGCTTATCAATCACTTGCCAGAAACGCGATGCATCTGGATAGGTTGGAACACCCTCAAACATTAACGAAGTACCACCATTACACAATGGCCCATAGACAATGTAACTATGTCCAGTAATCCAGCCAACATCAGCGGTGCACCAGTAAATATCACCTTCTTTATAATCAAAGGTATATTTGTGACTCATAGCGGCCAACAATAAGTAGCCGGCTGTAGTATGCACTACCCCTTTTGGCTTTCCAGTAGAGCCTGAGGTATACAAAATAAACAATGGATCCTCTGAATCCATTATCTCTGGTTCACAAACGGCCGAGACACTATTTATGGCTTGGTGGTACCAGATATCTCGATCATCAGTCCAGCTAACTATCCCTTCTGATCGCTGCACAACTAAGCAAGTATGGACGCAAGGGCAGCTTTCAAGAGCCTTATCAGTATTAGATTTAAGAGGAACAGTTTTTCCTCCCCGATACCCCTCATCTGAAGTAATCACAACCTGGCAGTCAGAGTCTAAAATTCGATCTTTTAGGGCTTCAGGTGAAAAACCACCGAAGACAACGGAATGTACTGCACCGATCCGAGCACAAGCTAACATTGCATAGGCTGCCTCAGGAATCATAGGCATATAAATACATACTCGATCTCCCTTTTTAACGCCTCTCTGTCGGAGCACGTTTCCCAAGTTAGCCACTCGGTCATGTAATTCTTGGTAAGTAATTGCCTTGTCATCAGAGGGGTTATCGCCCTCCCATATGATCGCTGTTTGATTACTCCTTTGTCCCAAATGGCGGTCAATACAATTCACAGTTACATTAAGTTTTCCGTCTTTAAACCATTCAGCCTCGCCTTTTGAAAAATCATAACTAGAGACTTTAGTCCAAAGGGAATCCCAAGTTAAAAATTCTTTTGCCTGCTCTGCCCAAAATGTATCTGGGTCATCAACCGATTGTTGATACATATTCTGATAACGGTCTTTATTAATCCATGCGGTTTCTGACCAAAATTCTGGAACAGGGTATAGGTGTTTTTCAGACATAATTCCTTTCCTTATTAATAGAGAATGTTGCTCGATAAGAGTTTTTATCAAGTAACCTGCGAGGGTCATGCCTTTTGGTATTGAACCTCAAGCTGCTTATTGCATTTTGGTATAAGAGGCAGTTTCTGATGTCAGGTTAAATTTAATAACCTAGCTGAGCTTCTAATCTGTGGAGTGGGAGTAGCTGTTAATCATGATAGTAAAAATATTAAGTAGATTACGATCTTGTCTGGAGAAGTTACTGCACAACGCTTTTTGCTGCCATAGCTCCTCGTGCGTTCAGCGCATTAGTAGTCCTGCGCACATGTTGTTTCAACTCAGCATAGCTGATGCGCTTGCTGTCAGCCGAGTCGTCACCCTCCGACATCAATTCGGTATGTTCAGCGCGCTAAGGCAAATACCGATCAATTCAGTTGTAGCTCACACTCAACTTGCCTCCGGGGAACCACACCGCGAATCCGGAGGAGAAATCATAGCTGCGTGCATTGTCCTGAGGCCTATCCCAACTGAGAAACTCCGTTGCAATTTCTGCTCTGAAGTCGTCGCGGTCCTCCAGTGATCGCTGATGCATATCCTTATATCGCTCCGTGTTGATGTGGGCTGTGAAAATTGGCGGGAACTACGCATAGGAGAAATTCATACAAAGCTTAAATAACTCACTACGCTAAGGATTTAAACAGGATAAAAAGTACTGACAAGTTAACTTGTCAGTACTTTCTTATTAGAGTTATAGTCCAGCGATAAAATCGCTAACATCCGGATCTTTGTGGAATTTCCCTTCCTTCATGATACCTACAAGTTTCGACTTATCCTGAAGAATTGCGATATCGGTCAGTGGGTCGCCATCGACGAGCAAAAGATCCGCATAAAACCCAGGCAAAACATTCCCCAACTTGGCATCTTGCATAATCTCGCCCCCGTACACTGTGGCCGACCGTATTGCTTCCATCGGTGTAAAACCCAGACGTTCTACAAAGTGCTGCAAGTCTCGAGCGTTGGTTCCGTGGGGCGTCCAAGCGAATCCATAATCTCCGCCAGGAAGAACCTTAATGCCACGACGATGCATTTCCTTCATCCCCGCAATGCTAACTTCCAGTTCCTCTACATAACCCACTAACTCCGCTCGTGACCGTTCATAACCGAAAACATCCGCTTCTTCACACGTAGCGATGAGCCAGTGGAGTCCGGGAGCCACAAAAACTGAATCCTTGCGCTGCTCTAGAAGGTCCATGGTGGCATCATCGATATAAGTCATGTGGTAGAGAATGTCGATGCCATGACGAACGGCCTTGGCGCAACTTTCGGCACTTCGCGCATGTGTAGCGACGCGGCGACCGACTCGATGTGACTCTTCTACTATGACGGCAATTTCTTCATCGGTAAAATAGTCATCCTTTGCCCACACCCGCTCTGTGACAGATTCGCCGCTTTGTATTACTTTAACAAGATCGACGCCCATCCCACACAATTCACGCACCGTTCGGCGGACCTCCTCAACACCGGAAACAACATTGGTTGCGCCAGGAAAAAGCACGCCAGCAGGTGTCGCAAGCTCCTGTGCGTTAGCGAGGTAGCGCGGGCCGGGGAATTGGCCGGAATTAATGGCATCGCGGATGACAATATCGAGTCTCTGTTTCGCGGATGCCGCACCTACGGCCATAGTGTAACCTTGATCGATCATTATTCTGGCTGTTTCCACACAAACCAACATGTGCTCCTCAATTTTCATCGAAGCGATCTTGTCTAGGTCGCCAGTGCTGTTCCATGAAAGATGTGTGTGCGCATCACACAAACCTGACATGAGTGTGCGACCCTTACCTTCGATAATGCGGCCTGAGCTCACTTGCAGGCCACCGCCTTTTTTCACTGTGGATATCTCACCATTTTGAACCAAAACGTCGGCCGGAAATGCCTTGTCTCGATTCCCGTCGATAACCTGAACATTCTTGAAAAGTATACCTTCGGCATTTGTCATATATTTTCTCCTTAGCGAATTAATGTAACTATTGATCTGTGATTCACTGCGGACTCCAGGGAGCCCGCTTGGTAACAGGAAAGAAACCCATCACTCAACCTTCACTAGTACTCGTAGCTGAGTGTCATACCGTATGTTCTTGGTTCTGTATAGCGAGGGCCAAACGATGAATTGAACAGTTCAGCATTGGCACCGACCGAGTCATTGTTATATAAGCTGAACCAGAAATCCTGGCCATACAACACGATTTCTTCATCGGTTAAATTTTTGCCCCAAGCTTGAATGCTCCAGCCACTTTTTGACCTGTAACCAAGATTAGCGTTTATCTGACCATCTACCTTACTTCTAAATTGAGGGGTATCGTTATCAATAAATTCTAATGAGTACTCATCTTTTTTGAGATAGTCGATGTGAGCATAGAACTCGCCGCCGCCCGCTAGGACACGAGTGTAATCTAATGCAGCGACATAGCTATTGGGAACTGTTCCCTGGGGAGGAGTGCCGTCGGGTATTTCGGCGTCAGCTGGAATGTCTTTTGAATCACCTTTTTGGTGGCTATACCCCAAGCTGAATATAAGTTCATCACTAACCGCCCATGCCAAATCGACCTCGACACCCTCAACTGAGGCTTCACCCGCGTTAGTTGTCGTTGATACGCCACCTGACCCTACGGAATTAACAAAGAACTGCAAGTCATCGTAGGTGGTATTGAATACGGCGATATTGAGTTGAACACGATCGTCGAATACGCGTGTTTTGGCTCCCAGCTCATAGCTGATAACAGTTTCTGGATCAACTGCTTTATCGACTAGAGCCGCATCAGATTGGGCCATATCAAATGCACCGCTGCGGAACCCTGTTGATGCTGAGGCATAGAGAAGAATCTCGTCAGTGGCTTTGTAATCGAGCACAGCTTTCCATGTAAATTCGCCCCAGTCTTCGGAAACCCCATCGACAACTCTCCCAGGAGTAGGATTCCAAAACCATTCGTACTCTCCAGAAGTAACGCCATTTAGTTCTTTCTTATCTTTGGTGTAACGTCCACCTAAGGTTAGCGCTAGTTGAGGTGAAATATCATAGGTTCCCTGAGCATAAATAGAAATGCTTGTTGTCTTAACCGTCTCATCAATAAAATACTCGTTTTCATCAAATAACTCTGGATAGTTGACAATACAGACCGGGGTAACAGCGTAGTTGTTGAAATCTTCTTCAGTTTGATCTGGGCAACCAAAGAGTGAAGAGAAAGCGCCGCCAACCACACTCGTGTCCCACACACTTATTGCATGCAGGTTTCGTGTTTCTTCTGCATCGAAAAAGAACACTCCTGCCTGCCAGCTAAGGGCAGAATCAGCATTGGAAATCAAGCGGAATTCCTGAGTATACGATGTGGTGTCACGTCCATCGGCCAATGCATACACCACAGTTGGGACCCCGGCGAGCGAAACTGGATCTTGGTCGGCATCAAAGGTGCGAGCGGTAGTGATAGACTGAAACGTCATCGCATCGAAATCTTTGGTGATGTGCATGCTTCCCACCCATTGCTCACTCTCATAAGCGCCATCAGAAAACATTTGTACTTTACGGGGGTCGTCATCAATCATAAAACCCTGACTTGCGAGTGGCTCCAAATCTACTGTGCTTCGGGAAGAAACGGCATCGCGAGCAATGCCTGTTTCATCCGAAGTGTTATACCCAAGTGCAAATTTGACCTCTAGATCATCGGCAGGTGTCCATACTAGCTTACCGCGAAATGCCGAACGATTAAGATCATCCACATCGTTGCCGGTGACTGTGTTTTTAGATGTCCCATCTCGCTTATTCGAGGTGATGGCAATAGAGGCTGAAAGATTATCAGTCAAGGGGCCTGCCATGTAAGCTCCTAATTGCTTGAGGGAGTAGTTGCCAAGAGAAGCCTTAAACTTACCTTCGACCTCTTCTGATGGATCTTTAGTGACTACATTGATCAATCCACCCGTGGTATTACGCCCGAATAGTGTGCCTTGTGGTCCACGCAATACCTCAATTCTTTCGATATCGAATAAATCCAGCTCAAAGTCGCCAGAGCCACCGAAGTAAACGTCATCGATAAAAAGCCCCACGGCTTGTTCTGCACCAGCTGATGAAAGCGATGAGGAACCACCACGAAGCGCTGGATTGACTCTTGTTTTTGAAAAGCTGTTTACACTAAATCCAGGAATTTTTAGAGAAAGGTCTTCGAAATCTTCAAGCTTTAGAGCCTCGACACCATCTGAGGTAAATGCGGTTACAGCAATTGGGACGTTTTGTAAGGACTCCGCTTTACGCTCGGCAGTAACGATTACTTCTTCGAGTTGTTGTGCATATGCATGATTTACTGATAAGACTGACGCTAGCAGGGTGCAGTGTGCGCTCACACGCCGCATTTTACTTGATTTAGATGTGTACATTTTTTTCCCTCTATTAAATTTGTAATATTTTATAAAGTCCGATCAATCCGGATCTATAGCATACCATTTTCGGTTTAATTGATAAAACATGTGGTATTGATTCAGTTTACTCTTGTGAATTATTAAATGTCAACAGTAATATTTGCGTTCTGGGGTATACCCTCCCAGGCAGGACTATCAAGGCCCTCTTAATAAGCCATCATACTTTTCAGTCATCGTTAGCAGCCACCCTCAGATAGGGGGTTATTAACTTCAAGGCGGAACAAGAAGGTGCATTATATTCCCCTAAACTTAGGTAAATAGCGCCTTTTTTCTGTGTTGCGCCTCCTCCCTGTAAGCCCATTTTAGGGCTGGCCCGTACGGTAATCGGAAACGTTATTTCGATTGAATTCCTCCTTGGTATCTGAACAGATAAAAATATTTAAAACAAAAAAATGCACAAATATGTAGCAGGCATAAGCATATTGATGTAGCATACGTTCAACTATTATTCTGTAATGATTCAGTATATGTATGGAAATAGGTGATGCCATTTTGCTGTGATAGCGCGATTGTTATTGGTAAAAATTGGTGTTTTTTAACAAGTATGAGGAGAACCTAATGAAAATAGCGAAAGTAAAGATTAATGACTCTGTTTGGGTTGGTATTGTCGATGTATCTGCACAAACAATAGAGCTTTTGACGGAACAACAAGGTCACCTTGACCCAGTCATCACAATTATCGAGCAATCACTGCAGCACCAATCGCTACCAAAGATCAGAAAAAAGGTAAGTTTCAAGGAGGTAGTTTTCTTGCCTCCTATTACGCAGCCGAGCAAAGACGTAATCTGCGTAGGTAAGAATTATGCCAAGCATGCAGCAGAATACGCCGACAGTGGCTATGACTCCTCGTCTACTGATATGAATGACGTAATCCCCGATGCACCGATCATGTTCACTAAGGCAGCGCGCACTATGATCGGGGCGAGCGACGACATAATTGCACCCTGGAATATCACCCAAGCAGTAGATTACGAAGCGGAACTCGGCGTTATTATTGGTCGAGGAGGCCGCTTTATTTCAGAGCAAAGTGCCTACGATCATGTGTGGGGATATACAGTCATAAACGATATGACAGCTCGAGACCTGCAGTCACGCCATGAACAGTGGCTGTTAGGGAAATCCATTGATACCTTTTGCCCCATTGGTCCTTGGATTGTCACGGCAGACGAAGTGGATCCTGAAGATATGGACGTCAGTTGTTGGGTCAATGGTGAGCTGCGGCAACACGCGAATACCCATGATTTGATTTTCAATATACCCAGTATCATTGCTGCGGCTTCCGCCAGTATGACCTTGTGTCCTGGCGACATCATTGCAACGGGTACGCCCGCAGGGGTTGGTGTTGGATTTCATCCGCCCAAATTCCTGAAAATTGGAGATAGCGTCAAGGTCGAAATATCCGGTATCGGCGCGATAGAAAACGCAATTACTTAAGTAAGCGTGATCTCAATTTTTGTACATCTACTTACAACAGGCGAATAGAAAATGTTTCAAGAAATAAATGGAAAAAAAATGGCAGTTGATGTGTTTGGTGAAGGTGAGCCGATGCTACTAGTTCATGGACTAGGTGGTTCCTCTAACCTTTGGCGCCCCCTGATCAATGAGTTTTCGGGTCAGTTCAAATTGATAGTGCCTGATTTACCTTGTGCGGCGAGATCATCGAACGACCCCAATCTTTCAATTTCGAGCCTCGCTACAGACATGCTTGCGCTACTGGACTCCCTTGATATAGGGCAAGCACATCTTGTCGGACATTCAATGGGAACCATTGTTTGTCAGCATATGGCTGTAATGGCGCCCCTGCGCATCACAGATTTAGTGTTGTTGGGGCCCGTCGGGCAAGTGCCGGAGTCTGCCAGAGGGCCAATAAAAGATCGAGCGGCTTTAGCGCGTGAACATGGAATGGAATCAATCGCAGATGCTACTGCGACGACCGCGCTATCGGCTGATACTAAGCAATCAAATTCGAATGCGCAGGGTTTTGTCCGAGAGATGATTATCCGTCAGGATCCAGAAGGTTATGCGCTTAGCTGTATTGCTCTGTCCGAATCTAAGCAAGCGAATCTCGATTCGGTCACTTGCCCCTGCCTGCTTATTACCGGAGATGAGGATGTTGTTGCTCCCCCGCGAAATGTCGAGTTGCTAAGTGGGCAGATAGCAAAGTCTGAATTGCACATATTAGATAAATGCGGGCATTGGACACCCACAGAGAGGCCAAAAGAAGTTAATGCTTTGATGAATGCTTTTTACAGTGCTTGAGTAAATTGTCTGCTGCTGTTTGAAGGGATATTGAAGGTGCATACCAAACGGCGATCGGCATAGGTCGAGCTTTTGGACTTGGTGTTTAGGGAATACATTCGCACCTCAAGACCCAGATCCGAGAGCCTGAGTCCTGTGAAATTGATGTTCATGCAGAAGTTCAGCAAGCGGTAGGTTTTTCTGAACAGTCAGGAGGCTGGGTTGATTAGGATATTTTATCAGTGAATAGTACACGTCGTCAGACGATTTGAGATAGTTAAAGCCGTTTTCTAAGAAACAGCTTTCCGCCTGTTTTGTTTCTAGTCTAGCCGCCTAATCATAGGTTGTGTACTTTTAGTTGGTTATGCAAGTAATCACCAAAAATAGGTCGAAAGTGACTTCATTTTTAGGTTTTTGCAGAATCATTAGCGAATTTATTCTGTATTTATGTAGCGTAGTGTTATATTGAAATCTGTTGCAGTCGCTTCATCGAATAGGAAGTAATGACTCTTTCAACAAGATACCGCGGCCCATTCAACGATACTATACAAAACCAAGGAAACTTGAATGGTAAATATTAGAGAGGCATCTCAGCAAAAAACGGACGAAATCGTGAGCTATGTTTTGGAGAAAGTTAATGACGGGGTCTGGCAAGCGGGCCACCGAATTCCCACCGAAAAACATTTTGTCCAGCAGTTTTCTGCAGCTAGAAATACTGTCAGAAAAGCATTAACTAAACTGGAGAGCGAGGATGTTATCGTCAAGTATGTGGGACGTGGCACCTTCATTAAAAGTG
>Ga0209092_10003645_pt1 | contig 13257 bp, 11 predicted proteins | sample FraStrMetagenome_FD_187446 | JGI IMG/M metagenome (GOLD analysis project Ga0209092, IMG submission 187446) | Marine eukaryotic phytoplankton communities from Arctic Ocean - Fram Strait ARC3M Metagenome (SPAdes) (version 2) | ecosystem: Environmental > Aquatic > Marine > Oceanic | place: Fram...
AATCCAATATTTTTTATTAGTTGGTCAATTAAAAATGTTTTAAACGCAGCATCCTCCATTTCGCTTTGCTCAGCCTTGTATTCACTTATGATATCATAAACAGTCGGATCATACTTCTTGTCAAAATAAATAGGTATATCATCATCCGCGTTCAAGTCTTCGATTGAAATGTATCGTTTTGTCAGAACATACTGAGCACACCGGTTCTCTTTTTCCTTTTTACTTAATTCGGTTTGATACTCTTCTTTTTTCTCTTCCAATAAATCATCAAAATTAAAAGGAGTAAATAAATCAATGTTTAAAATGGTCATGGAAGTATTGAATAGTTTCGTATAATCTACTTCATTCGTAAATTTGATTAACTCAGAAGACGACAATACGGATTCTTTTGGAACAGTTCCTTTGTATAGTTTTCCAGGACCACCTAGTCCATATTCGCTCATAATTACATCACCAATGTCTTTTCTTCCTCTCAATAATTTGTACAAAATGGTTTCATAAACAAAGGAATCTTTTACACTAGACAAATTGGAGAAAGCTTCTTTATTCTCAGCATATTGTTTTTTGTAATCCAGTATTTTCAATTCAATAAATTCAGTAATTTCTTCATATTGTTTGAATGAAATATCATCTAAATAAATTAAAAAGGGTTGTAAATAATTTACAACAGATACAAGTGACAACTTACCATTGATGTGTTTTTTAACTAGATTAAACAATGTACGTGTTTTGGGAATAATTATTTTAAGGAATTTCTCGAATTTATTGGGGTCGTTATTGTCTTCGCTCAATAAATATTCGGTTTTCCTTTTTAAATAATGATTTTCATCGTCCTCAAACTCGACCGATGAATTCAAATTATCTACGAATTTGGTGGTAATCGAAGTTTTCTCTCTGAACAATTGCCAATAATTCAAAAAATGTAGATTCAAGTTTGATTTATCGTATATATTGGTCGATGGTAACGTAATATTTGAAAAGCGAACAACTGGTTCTTGCAATGTGAGTATTGATTTAACAGACATCAAATCATTATTTGTCATAGGTACTGTTTTCGTTTTCATTTGTATCGACGTTAATTCGGTCGTCTGTAATTTTGAAAGTCCGAGATTATAACGAGTAATTAAAAATCGCTTTCGTCTGATTTTATCGTTTTTAGCAATAGACGAATAAAACTTGTCCAAATTATCAATAACTGTGTCGAAATTCTCCAAGACATTTGTAACCGTAAGAGCATTCGTATTATCGACAGTATCAAATGGTGTTAGATAAGGATTTATTTTGTTCATATACGTGGAAAAATTATCGGAATTCGTCTTGTACATTTCACGAATATCAAATTCACTTATTCTGTTCTGAGCAAGAGTCATGGGTATTACATCAGAAGATTCAATGTCCTCTCCATGATCTAAATTATACATTTTTTTCATGTTTTGCGCCACTGGTAAGATCCATGCCAATTTATAATTTAAATGGGTTACTTTATCGACTAGTGGTTTATAATCGGATCCTTTAAACAGAGGCATATTTGCATTACCATTTTGGTCAAAGCTAGAGAATTTACTTCTAAGCTGTTTGAATCGTTCAATCATGATATGTATATTGTTCAATACACTGCGAGTACGTTGAACATTTGGAATAGAGGCTAATAAATCATCTAATAATTCATTTGTCTGCGTCTCAATACCATATCTCTTTTGCTCTTCAGGTACTTCGACAATTTGGGTAATAGCTTCTAATTGTGGCCCAACTTCGATTTGGTCTGCTTCTAAAAGAATATCCTTTATTTGTGTTTTTACTTTATCGACTGGAACATGAATAGTCGTTTCTACTACATCTCCTTTAGATGATTCATATATTTCACCATCTTCTTTTCCTGACCAATCCATTTCATCATCACCTTTGCTTTCGCTAATACCTGTTTCATGTGCTACATCACTGTCCATGGTAACCTTTTTCTCAATTTCAGGAGCATTGCGAATAACTATTTTATCAATGGGTATATCTTCAGGGATACCCTTGTAACCAAAATCAATATAGATGGTTTCTTTTTCATTAGACTCATCGTCTTTGTCAGTAGAATCATTTACTAGTTCTATTTCAATCATATCTTCTTCTAAATTAGTAATTTTACCGGTAATGGTAGTCGGTACTTGACCACCGAAATAAACATCTACCCATGTATCTGGAAGTAATTTGTTTTGCTTAGCATAACCACTCGATTCAGGACGACTTATTATGGAAATAGACTGAATGCTTTCATCGCCCAACTTGCCTTCGTCGTCTATATTTAACACGTATTTATCGTCATCTTCACTAGTAATATTTATTTTTTTATTATCAATGTATTCAATTAGGAATGTATGTTGATTTAATTCTGAATTGGATGGAGCATCGATTTGAATAATATCTCCTAATTGTAAATAAATATTAGTAGATATTGTTGTCATTACTTTATATTTATAGTAGAAATTATTATGAATAACGAAAAAATTGATTTAAAAAATCTATTAAAGGAAATACTATATAACAAGTAAGATGACATATTTCTTAAATAGTATTCCCAAGATTAGTGGTTTGTTTCGTGGTGACTGTGAGGACAGAAAAGAATTTGCGAAATCACTAAATTTGAAGTATAATGTTTGGAAACATAAAAATGGTGTAAATTATCACGTTCTAAAGTATGACAAGGAGTGGCTAAGTAAGGAATTGGTTTCTTCTGTAGGTATGGTGCGTTCGGTTATTTTCAAGGATGATGGAACAGTTGTCAGTTTTGCGCCTCCCAAGTCTTTACCGGTAGATGGACTGAATATTGACTCAAACAATGCTAATGATTTGAATTACGTTGCCGAAACATTTGTAGAAGGCACCATGATGAATGTATTTTATGAAACAGAAACAAATAGTTGGGAGATTGCTACACGTAGTAGCGTAGGTGGTAGAACTTGCTTCTTTATGGAGGATGGTTTCAAGGAAGAAAATACATTTAGTTACATGTTTAATGAGGTATGTACCTCTATCGGTTTGGATTTAAACGATCTAAATAAGAAATACATGTATAGTTTTGTAATACAGCATCCAAGAAACAGAATCGTGAAATTGATCAAAAACATGGCCCTATATTTGGTCAGTGTATATCATATTGAGAGTGACAATACGATTCAGGTGGTTCCTATTAACAATGATATCGAACAATTTGGACTAAAGTCAAATACAGTAAATATTGTAGAGAGTGTTCCTCTCAAATCAAATAATGATTTAACTAGTTGTAGAGAATCAATGGCTTCTATGAATACACCTTATGATAATGTAGGTGTTATGATTAAAAATAACTTGGGAGAACGTTACAAGTTCAGAAATCCTACATACGAACACGTACGTCAATTAAGAGGAAATCAACCTAAACTCCAATACCAATATTTGATGTTGAGACAGTCTGGAAAGATGACCGAGTATTTGCGGTATTACAATGAGCATAAAAATCCATTTAATGAGTTTAGAAACATGATTCATGCCTATACGAACGAATTATTTACCAATTACATTCGTTGCTATATCAAGAAGGAGAAGGAATTGAAGGAATTTCCCGAAAAGTTTAAAACACACATGTTCGCAATTCATCATGAAATGTACTTGAAATTATTACGACCTAACAATGAATATGTTAATAAGGATGTGGTGATTCGTTATTTCAATGGACTACATCCATCCAAGCAAATGTTTATATTGAATTATGATGCGAGAAAGAATCATATGGATAGTAAAAAGACGGTTGATGATGTAATTGTTAATGAGAATAACGTAACTAACACTGAGAATAGTATAGCATAATAATAATAATAATAACAATATAAGATGAAACAAAAATAGATGAAACAAAAATAGATGAAACAAAAATAGATGAAACAAAAATAGAAAAATAGGAAAACAATAAAAAATATAAATTTTTTATTGTTTATTTGAATTGTATTGAATGAAGTGAATATATTTTACTCGTTAAATTTAGATTGAATATTTGTAAATGTTTTGATTACGTCTTCCGCGGCAAATGTCAGATACTGTGAAACAGTTGTAGCATCATTGACAGATTCAAATGCCATACGAATAACACCTTCTGGAATATGGGGATGAGGAACGCGAAATCCAACAAACGATAGCGTCTTATTACCAGAGTAGTATTTTTCATATAGGAAATAGACCAAAGCATTTCCCAAGGTATAATCCTCGTTCTTCAATGTAATAGTATATTCATTCGAAATAGTAGTATTTTCACTCACTTCAATGGATACATCCCCTTTTTCAATCATGGAAATAATATTCTTACATTTTTGAATCATAATATCGCATGCTTTATGAATAATAGAGAAGTTGGAAAATACACCCACACTTTCCACCGTAAAATCAAAACTATCTGGAATAATATTGCGCTTAGCTTCAAGAAGAAACCAGTTTTGTCTATCGAGGTCAATGTCTTCTTCTGACATACCGCTCTTGACCAGATCTTTTTTCTTATCATTCCAAACATCAGTTGCCTTTACAGTATCCATCGTAGCACCGTATGCGCATGTAGAGACAATATTATACATACCATCTTGTTTAGCAGTTCCAATGTCCAAATAAGCATTGAATTGAATAGATTCGCCCACCATATTATCAGACAACTTGGGACGCAATCTAGTGATTGGAATATAATCACCTGTGATAGAGTCAGGTGGGAAGATTTCCTTCACGGCAGTAGCAGATAAATATTTATCAGTGGAAATATTTTTAATTTTGAAATCAGCAGTGGTCAATAATTGAATAGTGTCTGTATCATTTTTCTTATCGACTTCAACAACGTATTCTTGGTAAGGAAAATCTACATCGGTAATGTGAATGGGAATACATCCAATTCTTTGTTTGACGATTTCATTGTTGAGGCGAGCCGTATTTACGATAATATCTACCTTACTTTCTTTATGTGGAAAAGTTCTAAAAACAAGTGTAGGGACATCGGATAGCACGATTCTTCTGAGCGAATTCGCTAAACTATGATTTATATTGGAGATAGTAAATTTTAGCGTATTGCTTTCTTCGGAGTTGATTTTAATAACAGGATCCATCATCTTGAGTATATATAATACATATTATTGTTTATATTTTTATATCAATTTTTTAATAAATCAAGAAAAGAAAATGAAATAAAAGGAAAGAAAAGAAAAAGAAAAAATGTAATATCATTAATAAATAAACATTTAGTAAAAAATAAGTTTAAATATTTGTTATATATTTACTTTAGTAATATAATGAGTTCTATATTGTACTATAGCAATTATTGTGATAAGTGTAAAACTGTATTACGTCTTATCGGAAACAGTGAAATAAAGAAAGATATACATTTTATTTGTATCGATAAGCGTGTTACAAATCCTCAAAATGGTGGAACGTATGTTGTTTTAGAAAATCAACAAAAAATCGTATTGCCACCCCAAGTTCAAAGAGTTCCTGCCATGTTATTATTAAAGGAAAACAACCAAGTGATTTTTGGAAACGATATTACTGATAAAATAAAACCGCGTGAAGAAATGGCCAATGCAAAAGCAAGTGGATTTAATGGAGAACCCATGGCATTTGCAATAGGTAATGATAATGTAGGTGGTTTTGGAGTAGCGAGTGATAATTTTAGTTATTGGGATCAAGATAGTGATGAATTATTAGCAAAAGGAAATGGCGGCGCGAGACAAATGTATAATTATGCAACAGTTGATCACAAAACTGCTATAGAAACCCCTCCGGATGATTGGAGTCCAGATAAAGTGGGTGAGAATTCACTTAAAGAAATGGAAGAACAGCGCAACAATGATATGAGAATGCAACAAATGAATAAACCACCAGGAGTATAAATGTAAAAGTCATTCTTATAATTTTACATATTTAAGGATGTATATTGTAGCAATTCATCTGTAAAAATGTTAAAATATTTACAATCTGTTAATAAACTTCCACCTGGTCGAGGATTGATTTCGAAAATAATGATTTTATTATTATCTATAATAAAATCAATGTCAGCTATTCCTGAATATGATAAATCAGTAAAAATAGCCGAAAAGATGCTATCATCAATCGGTAACGTATGTAAATCAGTATAATTTTGTATTGCTCCACATTTAATACCATTCTTATTTATTTCGCTTGATTTGAAATAAACGCGAGTATGTATCTTACCGTGAAACACTAGAAAATGTCCAACAAAATATTCATCGTGATCGATATACTCTTGAATGATAGAGTTTGGTTTCACGTTTCTTTCAAATGTATAAATTGCACGAATATCATTACCACCCATATCTTCATTCGGTTTTAGTATCATTTTATTTCTTTCTAGTTGTATAGGGTCCATATTCAGAAACGTCTCATTGTCAAAATGATAATAGTACGTTTTTGGAATATGAATTGGAAATTTTTGTAACATGTACTTTGTAAATTTACTTTTGTTATTACATAGATGTATATTGTCAATACCATTTTTAAAAACATTATTTTCTAAATCATTATATTTTACATATTCGTCAATATGTATAGGTAATAGCTTGTAATATTGTTTATTGTAATTATGTAGCGATTTTTCGTCGATACATATACAGTTTTTACAAGTGCTCATTACTTGACACCATTTACCATTCTTTGGATTCAATATTAATAATTGCATGTTATATAAATATGTAAATACGAGAATATGTAAATATGCAAATAAATACGAGAATCCAAAGAATTGTTAAACAATAAACTTAACCTCAACAATCATGAATATAATTATAGTATATGCGATAAATATATTTAAAAATAAAAATACAAGTTAATAAAATGGATAAAACAACAATCTTAAAGGCATTTAATAATCAATTTGAAGAATTTTTAGAAGATGTAGAATTTTTATTTCCGGACAATCGTGATATTAAGACTTCAAAAACAGGACTTCTTATGCTAAGAAAAGCGAATCCTAAAAAGATTGTATCTGTATGGTATAGATATGTATGTTTAAAATATGAAGCAGAAATTGAAAACGAGAACTTGGACTATTTTTTAACAAAAGATTATTCATCTGATTTAAAAATGGATGAAGGTGCTACAGATAAGGTAATGGAAGGTATTGATAAAATTAGAGAACCTCTAAGACAATTAGAACCAGACAATAGAAAGAAAACACTTCAATATTTGAAGAATTTGAACCAACTATCTAAAATATATAACAATTAATTAATGATTTGATTTAAACATAAGTGATTATTTCATGTATAGATGTCTAAATCAAGTGATAACGTTGATACTCAAGAACCACAAGAAATTACAGAAGAATTGGTAAAGGTAATTTACGATTTGATCAATGATATTTTATTCACATTCCCAGAGTTTAAAGATGGTCTAAATTTAGATTTACACAATATAAAAGAGACGAGAGACGAAGATAGTATTCAAAATGTATATGAACATATCAAAAAAGTATTCCCTGAGAGATTTTTCGATATTCTGTACAAGAATGAGGAAATGTTTGTAAAAGATGAAATCAATACGGAATTTTTACCTGGAATTGATTTCAAGGATTTATGGAAAACGGATATTAGTGATAACACTAAGGAAACAATTTGGAAATATTTACAAATCATATTGTTTTCAGTCATAGGAAAAGTAAATTCACAAGATTCTTTTGGCGACACGGCAAAATTATTTGAGGCAATCAACGAAGATGACTTGAAGAACAAGTTGGAAGAAGCCATGAGCAATTTACAAAACATGATGGATGATGGCCCAATTGATGTATCAGGAATCAATTTGGATCAGTTGCCGAAACCGGATGATATTCAAGGACACATTAGTGGCCTTTTAGACGGAAAATTGGGCAAGTTGGCAAAAGAAATTGCGGCAGAGACTGCTGAGGAATTAAACATCGATGCCGAAAACGCTACTTCTGTCAATGATGTATTTCAGAATTTGTTTAAAAACCCAGGAAAGTTGATGAGTTTAGTACAAAATGTAGGAGGAAAACTAGACAGTAAAATCAAGTCTGGTGAAATTAAAGAGAGCGAACTGATGCAAGAAGCAGGTGAGTTGTTAGGAAAGATGAAAGATATGCCTGGTATGGGAGATATTCAATCCATGTTGAGTAAAATGGGTGGAAGTGGTGGAGGAATGGGAGATATGAGTGGATTAATGGCAAATATGAGCAAAGCTATGGGTTCAAATGGACAAGGAGGTGGTGGTGGAATGGGTGATATGGCCGAAATGATGGCAAATATGGGTGGGTTAATGGGTGGTGGAAAGTTAAACATGGGGGCCATGACAAATGCTTTGAATCAAAATATGAAAAAGGCAGAAAATAGAGAAGCAATGATGCAACGTGCAAATCAAAAGTCTATACAGAAGAAACTGGAAATGGCGCAAGAGCAAGCACGGCTCGCAAATTTACCGCCTGTAAAACCATTGACAGAAGATGAATTGGAACAGATGATTTTTTCAATAGAAGGCGAAAAGCCTGAAAAATCAATGAGAACTGATATTCCTGTGAAATCGAGTAACAAGAAAAAGAAAAAGAAGGGGAAAAAATAAAAAAATAAATAGTTAAGAATATATATATAACAATGGAAACTACTAATATTTGGTTCAATCATCCATTAGTATTATTTAAAAAGGGACATATCAATCAAATATGGCCAAAAGCAAATATGAATAAAAATGAAAAAATAAATGCTATATCACGTCTGGTGATTTTATTGACTATTTTAGGATTTTTAGTATCTCAGAATTATAATTTTTTACTAACAGGAATTATTACTTTAGGTGTAATTACCGGTCTGTATTATACAAGAGAATATAAAAATGAACAAGACGGAAATAATAGTAACAATGTACAAGAACCATCTGTAGAAGGTTTTACAAACCCTCAAGTATATAAATCATTAAAAAGTAATTTCACAAATCCAACCGTAAAAAATCCATTAATGAACGTATTGTTACCTGAAATACAAGATGAACCTAAGCGAAAGATGGCCGCACCAGCTTATAATAGAGCTGTTGAGAAGGAAATAAATGAAGATACTAAAAATATGGTTGTATCAAATTTTGATAATGACCCTGAAATAAAGAAGAAATTATTTTCAAGTTTAGGCGATAGTTTTGAATTTGAAGACTTTGGTCAATATAATTTTTATGCTACTGCCAATACACGAGTACCTAATGATCAAAAAGGATTTGCTGACTTTTGTTATGGTGATATGGTTTCAGGAAAAGAAGGAAATGATTTTGCTTTAATGAAAAATAATCCTAGAATTGGTTCTATTGTAGGACAAAACTAGAGATATAGTATAAATTGTAGAATTCAACAAAATATTAAATATATCTTTAAGAAAAATATTATTAAATATATATATATAAATGTCTGCCTTTACAAAAGATTTTACATTTGATAGTTTATCAAGAATCGGTGACGATAGTTGTGGATTAAGTCAAAAAAATATTCAAAATACATCTCAATCTAATTACCTTTTAACGAACTTTTTCTCTCAGGATTGTGGTATGAAAAGACCTATTGAATTTGCTACGACACAACCTAATATTAATTTCACAGGTGGTTTCCAAGTAGGTGCCGGTGGTTGTAATATTGATACCAATTCTGAGTTACTTATTGGTACTATTAATACTAATCCCAAGTGCCGCATCAGTCTATATGAGCGTCCATTCAAGACAGTACCTTTTTTGGGGCGTGGTTCGTCAAATCCTGTTTTAGAATCTCATATCCAACAAGGTGATATGATTACTAATAAAAAGAGCATCAACACAACTACCGAACAATCTCATATGCCTTACTCGAATTATCCCTTATTGCCTTCTATTAAGAATTCTATAACAAATCCTGCTAATTTAGTCGAGGGTGTAGCGGCTGAGGGATGGATTCGTGGAGGTGTTCCTTCTAGAGAGTTACAAAAAGACAAAGATTACAAATCCGGACACTCTCCTAACCAATATTAAATCAATATTAGAAGAATAAATTACGCAACAATAAATACAAAAAGGTTTAAACGAAACGAATAATATTATGTAAATGAGCATTCTACATTTAGATTATATTTGTACATACAAGATGATAACAGAAGAAGACGAAGATGAGAAAGGATTAAGTGAATTAATGTATCAAATCCAATATTTACAGCTGTTTGGTTTAACAGAATTTGACGAAGCCATTATAGGTGAAAAAATAGAAGCGATCTATAAGAAATTAGAAAAGGAACCCTTTTTAGATGAATTGTTTGAATTTCATACATATAATGGATATATGTCAAAGGAATTCATGTTTAGAACATTGTTTTCATATGAATATTTGGACTTGTTTCATAAATTATTGTATAATTATTTTCAAAAAACTTCCATTGAAAACAATATCATTGAATTAAAAAAAGCTATCAAACAAAATTTAGACGAGAGAATGAAAGAAATGTCAAAATAATCTTCGCTTATAGAAGGATAAATACAGTTATTAGTAAATAAAAATATATTATGTTATATTAATATGGCTTCTACACGTAACAAAAATACACCAAATGATTATTGTCTTCAACAACGTAGTTATACAGATTCGTCCAAATACACTGATTATACCTATTCTCAAGTCGGTAGAGCTTATATGAATGCTATGCCTTGTTTAGGTATTACACCGAGTCATATGCCTAGAGAAGCCTTTTCCAAAAATTCGGTTGAAATCGAGTCATCTTTGTTTGGTATCAACTCTACGAATTTAGTAAATCCTGAAAAACCGATTGTTCCTCATTTAACAAAATTACCAGAAGTATCTTATTTCGATAGATTGCCGGTCTATATGCCTGAACACATGGTTGTTCAGACAGATCAGCGACCATTTCCTATTCCCAAGTAACATCGTTTTTGTATAAACGGAAAACAAATACATTTTCATACTGTTTAATTTACATACTGTTTAATTTATATAATTTTTATAAAGTAATTATATAAATGTCTGGAACGTGTAGAGATACCTATTATAATTATGGTAGCTATTTAAGATCTAGAGGAACTGATAAAGCTGTTTGTGAATTAAATAGTAAAATTATCGCCAATACTGCTGCCATAGCAAAGAATGCTGCTGCTATAGCTGTAAATACCCTGGACATTTCTGCGAATACTTCTGCTATAGCTGTAAATACCCTGGATATTTCTGCGAATACTTCTGCTATAGCTGTAAATACCCTGGACATTTCTGCGAATACTTCTGCTATTATTGATATTTCAAATATAATTTCAAATTACGATATTTCATTCACAACAATAGATTTAAGTGCTACAAATCTAGATGTATCTAATAATGTTAATTTTACGAAAAATCCAATAGTTACAAACGACGCGAGTTATAATAATCGTGTTTTGCGAAATTACAGCGAATCTACTAGTGTTTTAGATATTAGTGCAATTGGTATATTCAGTGATACATTACATGATTTGTCGTTAAATATACCCACCTTATATTCAGATCTAGACCCAAATGTATTGACTGGTACAAATCCAATATTTACTACCGATTTCATAGATTTTAGCAATAATCAAGGGTATTTTAAAGATTCATTGATGGAAGTATATGTAAGTGCAAAAGTATCTTTTGAATTGAATCAAACAGAGAGTATCTCATTTGTATTTGATAATGTTGCTGGGTCGTCTGAAATACTATTAGACACACGTAGTATTAATGAAACTGGGGTTGTAAAAACACTTTGTTTTGGCCCACAAATGTTTGTATTTAACGATTCATCGCCAGAAAGCTCGTTTATAGAGGATCAGTGGCGTGTTGGAATTGATATATGTGGAGGAGATGTAAAAATTTTAGAAAATCCTAGAATGGTAATAAAACAAAAGAGTCTAGTCTAGATTTTAGTGAAACAATAGTTTATCTTTAATTATATTTAGTTTTCAGTAATTAAATATAATTATATATTAAATATATACATTTATGTCCTATCCAAATTACAAAAAATATAATCAATATGTAACTTGTTGTAAGCCAATTGGCGCTCAAGGTGCTCAAGGTGCGTCTGGAGCTATTGGACCAGTTGGACCACTTGGTCCTCAGGGTTTTCAAGGAGCAACCGGAACTCAAGGCGCTCAAGGCGCTCAAGGGGCTCAAGGAAAAGATGGAAATTTTGGAGGAGCAACATTTGATTATACGTTTGATAGTTCTACCAACGCAACAGATCCTGGTACTGGATTTGTAAGATTAAATAATGCTTCGCAAAATATTTCTACTGAAATGTATATTGATAGTGAGAATGATGCTGGTGATAATATAGATAATTTTTTACAGACTATTCTAATTGTCGATTCGCCAATTAAAGGTTTCGTTCGAATAACCGAAAAATTTGACAGTACTGAGTTTTTGTTGTTTGAAATAACCGATTTAAGTGATAATACCGGTTGGTGGACAATTGATATAACAAATCAAGCATTTTCTGGTATCAATCCATTTGCTAATTTAGATGATGTATTAGTTAGTTTTGTAACTTCCGGAGATACTGGAGCGCAAGGAGCACAAGGAGCACAAGGAGCAACAGGTATTCAAGGAGCACAGGGAGCAACCGGTGCTGAGGGAGCACAAGGAGCAACAGGTATTCAAGGAGCACAAGGAGCAACTGGTATTCAAGGAGCACAAGGAGCAACTGGTATTCAAGGAGCGCAAGGAGCAACTGGTATTCAAGGAGCACAAGGAGCAAACGGTGCTGAGGGAGCACAAGGAGCAACTGGTATTCAAGGAGCGCAAGGAGCAAACGGTGCTGAGGGAGCACAAGGAGCAACTGGTATTCAAGGAGCGCAAGGAGCAACTGGTATTCAAGGAGCACAAGGAGCAACCGGTATTCAAGGCGCACAAGGAGCAACTGGTATTCAAGGCGCACAAGGAGCAACAGGAGCCGAAGGAGCACAAGGAGCAACAGGAGCCGAAGGAGCACAAGGAGCAACAGGAGCCGAAGGAGCACAAGGAGCAACTGGTCTTCAAGGAGCACAAGGAGCAACTGGTATTCAAGGAGCGCAAGGAGCAACTGGTATTCAAGGAGCGCAAGGAGCAACTGGTATTCAAGGAGCACAAGGAGCAACTGGAGCCGAAGGAGCACAAGGAGCAACTGGTATTCAAGGCGCACAAGGAGCAACTGGAGCCGAAGGAGCACAAGGAGCAACTGGAGCCGAAGGAGCACAAGGAGCAACAGGAGCCGAAGGAGCGCAAGGAGCAAC
>Ga0209092_10003646_pt1 | contig 13256 bp, 6 predicted proteins | sample FraStrMetagenome_FD_187446 | JGI IMG/M metagenome (GOLD analysis project Ga0209092, IMG submission 187446) | Marine eukaryotic phytoplankton communities from Arctic Ocean - Fram Strait ARC3M Metagenome (SPAdes) (version 2) | ecosystem: Environmental > Aquatic > Marine > Oceanic | place: Fram...
AAGAGCTTGCTCGTGTCAAAGCAGCGCAGGCGGCGGTATTGCGTGCAGAGCGTAATTTAGAACGTACTGAAATTAGAGCGCCATACGATGCCATGATTGATAACCGAAATATTGGTTTGGGTACTTTTGTTTCTGTAGGTAAGCAAGTCGGTCATTTGCTAGCAACGGATATTGCTGAAATCCGTTTGCCTGTGGCTGACAATGAATTAGCTTTTTTGGTCAATCAAGGGATTAATGCCCAAGTTAATTTACAAGGGGTTTACGCAGGTAAAACCAGACAGTGGCAGGCCATAATTAAACGTAGTGAGGGCGTCGTTGACAGTAAAAGCCGTATGGCTTACTTGGTTGCTGAAGTTCACGACCCTTACCAATTACAAGATACTTCTTCCAGTAGTACAGTACCCTTACGCTTTGGTAGTTATATTAATGCGCAAATTATCGGTAATCAACTTGCTCAAGCCACGATCTTACCTCGTTACCTAGTAATAGAAAATAAAGTGGCAATTTTAGATAAACAGTCAACATTGCACTACGTGGCTATTGATATTGCTCGTCAACAAGGGAGTGATGTTATCGTTGTAAATGGCCTTGAAGATGGCCACCGCTTAATTACTTCAGCATTAGACTACCCTATTGAAGGGATGAAGCTCGCGCTAGAAACAGACGATAGTGAAGTAGGTAACAAAGGTAATAATACCGACGAAAGATCGACAACAACAGGTGTTAGCCAAGCCTCAGGAGTATTATAATGGCTTCTAAGGATGTAAACACCAATGAGAAAAATGATAGTGAAAACCTTAACCGACCAATCGATGGTATCAATACACACAGTGGTATAATCGCTTGGTTTGCCCGTAATAGTGTTGCTGCAAACTTGTTGATGTTTTTTATTATTATTGGTGGTTTATTAACGGTCAGTACTATTAATAAACAAATGTTCCCTCAAGTTCAAGTCAATTGGATTTCATATAATGCCTCATACCCTGGTGCTGCCCCACAAGAAGTTGAAGAGGGAATAACGATTAAAGTTGAAGAGGCCCTTGAATCTATTCAAGGGTTAAAACGAGTTATTACTTACTCAAACCGTAATTTTTCAAATGGTTATTTTGAGGTAGATACTGATTATGACCCACAGATAGTATTAGAAGAAATTAAATCTGCGATTGACTCTATTGCTAGCTTTCCTGATGGAATGGAGCGCATTAAGGTAGAGCGTCAAAAATTTCGTCAAGAAGTCTTGTATATTAGCTTATATGGTGACTTATCTATTACCGAACTAAAGTCCTTAGGCTATAAAATTTATGATGAGATTCAACAATTACCTTTAGTAAATATTTCCGATTACTACAGTGGCTTAAATTATGAAATTTCGATAGAGGTAAGTAAAGACAGGTTACGTGAATACAATTTATCCTTTATTGATGTAGCCAATGCGGTAAAAGGTCATTCACGTAACATGTCAGCAGGACAAATTCGAGCCGAGAATGGCTATATAAATCTCAGAGTAGAAAACCAAGCTTATCGTGGCTATGAATTTGAGCAAATTCCGGTTGTTACCCTTGCTGATGGAACTAAAGTTAGGCTAGGTGACCTAGCATCTATTGATGATGGATTTGAAGAGGGTTTGCAATTTTCAAAATTTAATGGCAAAAATTCCGTCACCTTTTTTGTTGGTGCAGCAGAAAACCAAAGTATTACCGACATATCAGAAATAGTGAATAAGTTCGTTGAAGATAAATCAACCATGCTACCTACCAATGTTAAATTAGAAACATGGGTTGATTTAACTTATTACTTAGATGGGCGCCTAACCATGATGTTAGACAACATGAAAAGTGGTGCAGTGTTAGTTTTTTTAATGTTGGCCTTGTTTTTAAGAGTGCGGCTTGCCTTTTGGGTAATGTTAGGCCTACCAGTCTGTTTTTTAGGTACATTATTGGTTATGCCCATGGAGTTCGTTAACGTAACCATTAATATCACCAGTTTATTTGCGTTTATTTTAGTGCTTGGTATTGTTGTTGATGATGCCATCGTTATGGGCGAAAGTGCGCATGAGGAAATTGAACAGCATGGTCATACTACAGATAATGTCATTCGTGGTATTAAACGCGTTGCGATGCCAGCAACCTTTGGTGTGTTAACCACTATTGCTGTTTTTTTACCTTTTACCTTGGGTGACGAACCAGGCTCTGCCTTTGCTAAATCGATTGGCTTTGTTGTCGTGTTTTGTTTGATTTTTTCGTTAATCGAGTCAAAACTCATCTTGCCTGCACATCTTGTTAATATGAAAATTAAAGAGTTTAATCCTAAAAATCCATTAGACAAATTACGGGGTTGGGTTGATAGGGTATTAAAAAATATTATAGAAAACTATTACCGACCAGCATTAACTGTTTGTTTAAAATATCGTTATGCAGTCTTAATGTTTTTTATTAGTACGATGTTATTGAGTGTTGGTTTATTTGCTGGTGGTCTTATAAAATTTATTGGCCAACCTAAAATTCCTGAAGACTTTCCCAGAATTAATATTGAAATGAATGTTGATGCCTCAGAAAAGGCTACCCTTAAAACAGTACTAGCCATAGAGAAAATTCTTTATGATATTGATAATGACATTGAGCAAGAGTTTGGCCAAGGCATGATTTCTGATATGCAGGTTGAGTTACAAACGAGAACAAGTGGACAAGTTATGGTGAAGTTAGTTACGCCTGAGCTACGTGTTATGGATACCTTTAAACTCGCTGAACGTTGGCGTAGCGCTATTCCTCAATACCCAGGGGTGAAGTCGTTGACTATTAAAGATGATTTATTTAGTGGTGGCCGTGATGATGGTGATATAGCGTTTAGGCTAGAAAGCCAAAATGATCAACAGTTATTGCTGGCTGCCAAAGAGCTTAAAGCTAAACTCAACAAAATTAAAGGTATTGGTGATGTGAATGATTCTCGTCAAACCAGTGCTAAAGAAGTACAACTTGAATTAAAACCACTGGCTTACTCACTTGGTTTGACCCTAGCGGATATTGCTTCACAAGTGAGTTACAGCTTTTATGGATTAGAGGCGCAGCGTATTATTAGAGACGGTGAAGAAATCAAAATCATGGTTCGCTACCCATCTAGTGAGCGAAGCTCAGTTGGTGATGTCGCCGCAGTGATGATAAAAACAATAGATGATAATGAGTTACCTTTATCTGAACTGGCAGATATTATATTGACCGATGGTGTTACCCGTATTCGAAGAGAAAATGGTAACCGTACGATTAATGTTTGGGCAAATGTTGATGCGGAGCAAGTTGAGCCGTTTAAGGTTACTAATGATATTAGTGATAATTATATACCTCAATTATTACGAAAGTATCCGTTAGTAAAGAGTGAAGTCACAGGTAGTATTCAAGAAGAAATGGATAATCTGAACAACCAAATTCGTGATTTTGTAATTTCGTTGATGGTTATCTTTTCTTTACTAGCGATACCGCTGCGTTCATATTCACAAGCCGCTATGATCATGGTAGTTATCCCATTTGGTATTATTGGTTCAGTCTTTGGACATTTACTGATGGGGATGAATTTAAATGCCTTATCAGTGTTGGGTATTTTGGCAGCGGCGGGTGTCGTTGTTAATGATTCGTTAGTCATGGTTGATTATGTTAATAATGCTAGAAAACGAGGTGAAACAATTAAAGTGGCGGTAATTCATGCAGGAACAAAACGTTTTAGAGCGATATTATTAACGTCAATAACTACCTTTATTGGTTTAGTGCCTATTGTCTTTTTTGAAACCAGTTTACAAGCTCAGTTTGTTATTCCTATGGCTGTTTCTTTGGCTTTTGGTGTGCTTTTTGCAACTGTAGTTACCTTACTATTAATACCAAGTTTGTATTTAATTGTTGAAGATATTAAAAAGATTTTTTCAAGGAAAAAGAAATCACAAATTAAGGTTACAGCTAATAAAGGGCAAGCTTCTGTTGAAAGTTAATTCATGTATGTATAATACTCTACAGCTTTAAATTATGTTATGCGTTATTTATTTAACATTAATTTAAATATTATGAATTATGTGTTGCGGTTAATTTTTTAAGTAAAAAAATTTTTTAGTTAACTGCAACGATTTAAGGAATGTTTAAGAAGAAATATTTAAGCAGTTAAATACTAAAAAAACGTTTACTAAAAATATTACATACTCCCCCTTGTAATAAGTATTTCCTAATAGCTCCTTTTTTGATTAGCACCTTAAGCTTAACAAAGTATTTGTTGCTAGTAGAAATCGTTTAAGTATTTGATTCGATGTTTTTCAAGTCAATTAATGCTATAAATAATCTTTCACTAATTAACCGTTATAATTTTGAATATTGAGTGCTAGTAAATTTATGATGAAATGGCTATATAAACTATTATTGCTACTTATTATCGTCATGTTTATTAACCTAATGACGGTAGTTGACTCTTTCGCAGAAGAGACTGACCTGCAGGCAAAAATAGCTATTATTGACAGGATTGAAGATAAATTCAAAGCGTTACAAACGCTGAACGACTTTATTGCCTCGCCAAGTAATACAGCAAAGCAAAAAGTTGTATTATTATTAAAAAAAGCCAGACTCCAATTTGGCTTACATAAATACAATGATGGCATTGATACAGTCATTATGACTAAAACAATTGCTGAAGAGTTTGATTTTGCTAATCAACATGCGCAAGCTGATAAGTTACTTGGTATATTATTTTACTATCAAGGTGAGTTAGGCAAAGCACTTGATGCTTACCAACAATCCTTAGCGTATTACCAAGGTAATCAAGATAATAATAGTACTGGCTTTGCTATTGAACGCGCTAATTTATTGAATAATATTGCCTTGGTCCACACCTCAATGGGAGAATCTGGTCAAGCACTTATTTATTATGAGCGTGCTGAGCCCTTGTATGCTAAATATGGCGATGAGGTCGATAAAATTGATGTTAGGTATAATATTGCGACACTTTATCTGAGCCTGAGACGTTTTGATAGCGCGATAAGTATTCTTCATGATGTAATAAAACGTCGACAACAAATAAATGATGATCATGGCGTTGCATCAGCCAAAGCCGACTTAGGTATTTCCTATAAACATTCAGGTTTATTATCATTATCACTAGCTAATATTTCATCGGCATTAAATTATTTTCAGCAACATGACTATCAGCACGATATTGCCTCGCAACTTCATAATATATCTGAAATTTATTTTGAAATGTCGGATGTTGATAATGCCATTTTATATGGAGAAAAAGCGTTAATAGTAAGTAATAAAGTAGGTCATAAAAAAGCGTATGCCGGTAGTTTACAAAGCCTTGCTAAGGCTGCGTTTTATCAAGGTAACTTAAAACTAGCGAGTGACTATATTAATCGCTCTATTATCTCAGCTAAGCAAATTAATTACCAAGTCGTTTTAACTGAAAACTTGGCTATATCGGCGCTTATTAATGCTGCTAAAAGTGACTTTATTGGTGCTGTTTCACAACAAAAGCAATATGAGAAAACAATATTGCGCATAGCCAACAGTACGCTAAATGACAAATTAGCCGAATTTGAATCATTGCAGTTAAATCAACGTATTGTTGACCTTGAACAGCGACGTAAGTTACAAAAATTACGAACTGATAAAATACAGCAACAACGTAATATCATTTTATTGAGTTTAGTATTCGTCTTGGTAGTAGTGTTTTTTATATATCGTCATTACCTCGAGAAACGCCTAACTGACGAATTAGAATTAAGGGTAAAACAGCGAACACTTGAGTTAGAAAAATTGAGCCTCGATTTAGAGGCAGCAAATAACGTTAAAAGTCAATTTTTAGCTAATATGAGTCATGAAATAAGAACACCATTGACAGCCATTATTGGGCATGCAGAAGCACTTCATAATAGCCATGACGATAGTTATAAGTCTGACCAAGATATAGACATCATTCATCATAATAGTACGCACCTACTGGACTTAATTAATGATATTTTAGATTTGAGTCGCATTGAAGCGAACAAGTTTGAATTAGACATTCAAGCTTTAGAATTAGGTGAATTAACGCAAGATATTTTTAACACCTTTAATACTCAAGCTCAGCTTAAGCAATTATCTTTTTCTCTAAACCATCAATTAACATTACCTTTTTATATTAATGCTGATAGTTTACGATTAAAACAGATATTGATGAACTTGTGTTCGAATGCTATAAAATTTACTGAACAGGGTAGCGTAACCATAGATGTTAGCTGGCAAAAACAAATATTAACTGTAGAGGTAACCGATACCGGAATAGGTTTAAGTGATAATGATTTATCCCAGGTATTTAAAATTTTTACCCAGGCAGACAACACTATTAGCAGGCGCTTTGGCGGCTCTGGTCTGGGCCTAACCTTATCCAGTCAATTAGCAAGCTTAATGTCTGGAAATATAATCGCAAAAAGTACTGAAGGAAAAGGTAGCTGCTTTACTTTAACTATACCTTGTCAACTCACTACAAAGTCAGCGAATTTGCTCACTGCTGATAATAAGTATTTACCTTCAAACGATGCGATGTTAACGGGCACAGTTTTATTGGCTGAAGATCATGATGATAACCGTCGTTTAATTGCACGATTTCTTGAAAAAATAGGTTTACAAGTCATTCTTGCCGGTAACGGTAAAGAAGCTGTTGCAGAATGTATTAAGCATCAACCACAATTAGTGTTACTTGATATACAAATGCCAGAAATGGATGGAGTAGAAGCATATAGGATAATAAGAGCCAGTGGTTATGAACAGCCTATTTTTGCACTTACTGCAAATGTAATGTCACATGAAGTTAATCAATACTTGGATTTAGGTTTTACTGGATATCTTAAAAAACCTATTGAACGACAACATTTTAATAATATCATGGCTCAATATCTATCGCCTATAAAGACTAAAAAACTATTGCTTGTAGATGAGCAATCAGAAGATTTTAGTGATTTAATTGCTGATTTTAAACTTTCCTTAATTGAGGATAAAAAAAAGTTACTCAGCTACAATGTAGAGAAAGATATCGATAAAATTGCTCGGCTTGTTCATCGTTTGTGTGGTGCGGCACAAATGTTTGGTGTTAAAGAGTTGAGCCAGATCGCTCAAGAATTAGATACTCTATTAAAAAAAGCTAAAACGACAAGTTGTTATACCCCCCAAGCTATTAATGATTTAATTGAATGTTTAGTGGATGAAATAGCACTTATAGAGCGGGAGTAATATTGTTATGAACAAGAATTTTTCGTATTCCCAAGTATTGATGGCGTTTGCAGTAGCTTTTTTAGGTTTTTCGTTATTACAGTTTACCCTGCAAATTCCAGCTATTTTAACGGTGGTTAAACAAACCTCGCAAACCGTTGATACCGTTAATCCTAAAATTGATGCTATTGTTAATGAGATTTCTCTAGTCAGGTTAGAAGTAGGTAAGGTAAGACTTCTCGTTGCAGAACAGACCCCTGATATTTTAACCCAGATCGATGCAACTCTTCCTGTTATAGATCAAGTGATTACTGAAAGCACATACTACTCTAGACAGTTACCTAATTTACTGAGTCAAATTGATCGTATAGAGCAACAAATTGCTGCCCTACAAGTGGCAATGCCTGCTATATTAACGCGTGTTGATGCGGTGGTTGATACTACAAATAACACCCTCACTGAGGTGGCACTTTGGCGGCCACATTCCACAAAATATCTACATGAAATTGAACTTTCAAGGACTTATATACCTGAATATTTATCGCGTATCGAACAAACTATGGTTGATGCTAAAACGATTGGTCAAGAAGCAAGTAGCGGTATTGTTTCAGGTTTTTTTAAGGGCGTTATTTCTCTCCCTTTCGAAGTTGTCGCTGGCTTGAAAGGCATGGTTGATGTTAATTCTCGCTCGGCAAAGCATTTTACGGCAGAAGATATCACTTTAATGCAAACTAAGGTTGTTGCTTTATTAAATAATAAAAAAGCTAAGAGTGATACTTGGTTGAATAATACTACAGGCAATGGTGGTACGATTACCAAAGGTAAAAAAACTAAGCGTAAGCGTCAACAATGTATTAACGTCACTTTTAACAACTATTTTAAAAATCAAAAAGAAACCTTAAAAGAGTTAATGTGCATCGACAGTAAGGGTATATGGAAAGTTATCTAAAGCTTACAGGGTGCTGGTAAGACAATTTTTATTGTGTACAATAATCTAGTTAGTGTATTTGGATTATATAAATATAGGTGTAATAAGATAGATGGCTAGAGAACAATTTGGCGTATGTGCAGAGCCTAACTTACATGGTAATTATCTGTTATTTAATGTGCTTGATGATAAAAATGCTTTTATACGTGCTGCTATTTCTCGCTTACCTAAGTTATTTGATAATTATGCCGAGCAGTTTTCTGAAGCGAACTTGATTGGTGTTGTCGCTATAGGTGAAGCCTATTGGGACGAATTTTATCCGCACGCTCGACCAGCTTTGTTAACCTCATTCCCATCAATGCACAGCGGTGATCGCGTTGCGCCAATGACCCATTATGATATTTATGTTGAAATTCGTAGTGATCGGGCTGATGTTAATCATATTGTTAGCTCTAAAGTTTGCCTTTTACTAGGTGACAGTGTCGAGCTTATAGAGCAGGTGCAAGCGTTTAGATTTTTAGATGGGCGTGATTTAACAGGTTTTGTTGATGGCACTGAAAACCCTCAGGGTTTGCACCGGCGGTCAGTTGCTTTAGTTAAAGCAGAAGATGATCACGAATTCGCAGGTGGAAGCTACTTACATACTCAATGTTATCAACATAATTTGTCACTCTGGGATTCTTTGTCTGAGCGTGAGCAAGAAGATGTGTATGGTAGATCTAAATTTGATAATGTTGAATACCACGTCAATGATAAAGCCCCCACGGCGCACACTAAACGTACTAGCCTCAAGGATGAAGACGGTAATAATATTGAAATTGTTAGGCAAAGTATGCCCTACGGCGATATGAAACGTAAGGGGTTATTTTTTGTGTCTTATTGTCATTCACCTCAACCTTTTGCAGCAATGTTAAAGAGTATGGTGCATGGTGATGAACAGGGTAATCATGATCATTTGTTAAAGTACACGCAAGCTGAAACCGGTAGTGCTTTTTTTGCACCAAGTTTGACCTTTCTTGCGCGTTTAAAAGACAGTTAAATAGGCTTATTAAAAACTTATAGTCATTAATTAACGTTCAGTAATCTCAGCCAGCTAACAAAACTCTTAGAGCGTATAATGATTTAATATACCGCTAAGTACTTATCTTCATTTCATTCATCTCAGGATAATAAGCTATAACCACCTCGATTAGACAAAAAATAAGGTGATGGTTAATGCTTATTTTATTCACTTTGATATTAATACTAACATCCTGAATTCAAATTAAATTAGAACCTAAATTAGAATAGTAAGTGTATGTCCTTCAATATTAATAGTATTTTATTAGGTTATATTAATGTTCTTAATTATGTATCACGACTGTATTATTAACTTACAAATACGACTGTATTATTAACTCATAAATTACCGATTAAAACTTTTTTTCATTAACAGATGACGCTTATCTTCTTGCATAAAATCGATTTTATAGTAAACACACGACCAACTGAGTTCCTCAGAGGGTATGGCCGCTTTTAGTTTATGAAGTAGTCAGAAATACCAGTCTTTTTAGTATGACTGCATTTAATACCTAAATTTTAATACTTAAATTCAATACTTATATTTTTTTTATTAAATAAATCCTGATTGTTTTAATACAGGGTGTATCGTTTTAATTTCTTTAAAGAAAAAATAATTTATAAAGACTCATACTACTTGTTAGCTGTTTAAATAAGCGTAAAAAATTACGATTATTTCTTTACTTCAGTACTCAATATATTATATTCAAACTACTGTTTTAATTGTTTGTTTTACATGTGCTAATTTATTTTTTAAGAGGATCTCAACATGGCTGATTATAAAGCACCATTATTGGATATGAATTTTTTGTTATATCAAGTATTTGAAGCCGATAAAATGTGGCAAAACATACCACAACTTAATCAACAAGTTGATCAAGAGACCGCTACAGCAATTTTGCAAGAGTGTGCGAAGATAGCAGAACAAGAAATTGACCCTATTGCTCGTCAAGGTGATGAAATAGGTGTGAGCTTTTCATTGAGCGATGAACATGCTGGTGGTGATGTTAAAACTGCCCCTGGTTATAAAGCAGCTTTCGATACTTTTGCTGAAGGAGGCTGGCCAGCTCTTGGTGGAGATATTAATTACGGTGGTATGGGTATACCAAAAATTGTTAGTGCGTTTGTAGAAGAAATGCTTTGCAGTGCAGATATTTCATTTGCGTTATACCCTGTACTTACAGCAGGTGCCGCATTATCACTAGCTAAGCATGGTAGTGATGAGCTTAAAGAGCGCTACCTTACCAAATTATATAGTGGTGAATGGTCTGCAACCATGTGTTTAACAGAAGCTCATGCCGGTTCAGATTTAGGTATTATTAACACTAAAGCGCACCCGCAAGAAGGTGGTAGTTACCATATTTCAGGAAGTAAAATTTTTATTACCGGTGGTGAACATGATCTCAATGAAAACATTATTCACTTAGTGTTAGCCAAACTACCAGACGCACCTAGCGGGCCTAAAGGTATTTCTCTATTCTTAGTGCCCAAATTACAAGTTAATGACGACGATACATTAGGCGCAAGAAATAATGTTAATTGTGGTGCTATTGAACACAAGATGGGTATTCATGCCTCGGCAACATGTGTTATGAATTTTGATGGCGCAAAAGGTTATCTCGTTGGTGAGCTAAATAAAGGTTTAGCGTGTATGTTCACCATGATGAACTTTGAAAGAATTGGTGTTGGCATTCAGGGTATGTCAGCAGCAGAGCGTTCATACCAAAATGCACTTGAATACGCAAAAGATCGACTGCAAGGAAAATCATTATCACCTAAGGTAATTAAATCCTTTAAACCTGATTCAATTATGGTGCACGGTGATGTTCGTCGTATGTTGCTCTCTATGAAAGCATTAAATGAAGGTTCTAGGGCATTAAGTTGTTATATTTCCCAGCAGCTTGATTACGCTACTTTTGGCAGTGGCGAAAAACAAGTCAAAGGAGATACTTTATCGGCTTTAATGACACCACTCGCCAAAGCTTTTTTTACTGATTTAGGTTTAGAAAGTACAGTCGCTGGTCAACAAGTACTAGGTGGTCATGGTTATGTACGCGAATGGGGTCAAGAACAATTAGTACGTGATGTTCGTATTGCGCAAATTTACGAGGGAACTAATGGTATCCAAGCCATGGATCTTTTATTACGTAAAGTGGTTGGTTCAAAAGGTAAGATGATTGAGGTGTTCACTGCAGAGGTTGAACAATTCATAACAAGCCAGTCTTCTGCTGCTGACATGGTAGAATTTATTCTACCATTGCAAAGCGCTGTGAAAGATCTTAATGAGGTAACAAATTTATTACTAGAGAGATCTACTTATGATTTGAATGAAATTGGTGCTGCAGCTAATGATTATCTGCATTTGCTTGGTTATACCGCAATGGCATTTGTGTGGGCGAAAATGGCTGAGGTATCATTAATACAACTTAGTAAATCAACCAATGAATTGGGTAATGATTTTTATCAAAGTAAAGTGTTAACTGCACGCTATTATTTTGCTCGTTTATTACCAAGACGTTTATCACTTATTGCGACTATAAAATCTGGGGGTGACTCGCTATTTGCCATCAGTGATGAACTTTTTTAACAACATCGATACTAACCTATTGTGAGTTTTACTAAACGTAATACTCACATTTCCACCATTTATTGATTAACATACTTCCTTGACTTGTTATTTTTATATTTTATTTTCTACTTTTTGGGATATGCTCCCACAAAAGCCCACAAATTCATTAACTTCCTTACAAGCCTTAATTTTACTGGTATTTTAGCCAGTAGTTTGGCTTTTCTATTTTACTATCCATGCTTGACATACCCTTGTATTTTTCACTAAACTGTATAAATGTGGGAAAAAGTGGAAAAATGTGGAGCATAATATTCAGCACATATCATTTACTTGTTAAATAAACGACTTAGCTTTATATAAGGTAATAATGTACAGAGGTACCAGTGCAATCACACTTGATAGCAAAAATAGAATCACGATACCCACCAAGTATCGCGAAGAGCTTTTTGCTGACTGTCAAGGCAAGATGGTATGTACTGTCGATATTCAACACGCCTGTTTATTGCTTTATCCCTTGCCCGAATGGGAAGAAATAGAGTTAAAGTTGTGTAATTTATCCAGCATGAACCCACAAGAAAGATTATTCCAGCAAGTCATTTTAGGTAATGCCAGTGATTGTGAAATAGATAAAAGCGGTCGATTGCTGATTAATGGTCCATTGAGGCAGCATGCAGGCTTAGAAAAAAATGTCATGTTAGTAGGGCAATTAAAAAAATTTGAGATATGGCAAGATCTTGCATGGCAGGCTCAAATGCACCAAGGCCTAACTAAAATTCAATCAGGAGAAATTGAACTGACTGAGCGTTTACTCGATTTATCATTATAGCCATTTGTAATTAAAAAATATTAGTCAAGGTTAATATAAAAAACACTATGCAAGCAAATACTACTCATATTTCAGTCATGCTTAATGAAGCTGTCGATGGCTTAGCCATCAACGGTGACGGTTTTTTTATTGACTGTACTTTTGGTCGAGGCGGACACTCTTCCCTAATTTTGTCAAAACTATCTGATAATGGACGCCTTATCGCTATCGATAGAGATTTAACTGCTATTGCTGCTGCTGAAAAATTTAAAACAGATAAACGCTTTTTAATTGAACATACAGGCTTTGCTGATTTATCGAGTATTGCTGAAAAACATCAATTAACTGGAAAAGTAAATGGTATTTTATTAGATCTAGGTGTGTCATCACCTCAACTTGACGATGCAGCACGTGGTTTCAGCTTTATGAAAGATGGACCACTCGATATGCGTATGGATACTAGTAAAGGACAAACTGCGGCGCAATGGCTAGCTGTTGCTGATGTTGAAGATATTACTTGGGTACTAAGAACATTTGGAGAAGAAAAACATGCGTGGCGTATTGCTAATGCAATTGTTGATACAAGAACACAATCACCGTTAACAAGAACGAGTGAACTGGCGCAGTTAATCAAAAAAACAGCGCCACAAAGAGAGATTAAAAAACATCCAGCGACGCGAAGCT
>Ga0209092_10003647_pt1 | contig 13253 bp, 5 predicted proteins | sample FraStrMetagenome_FD_187446 | JGI IMG/M metagenome (GOLD analysis project Ga0209092, IMG submission 187446) | Marine eukaryotic phytoplankton communities from Arctic Ocean - Fram Strait ARC3M Metagenome (SPAdes) (version 2) | ecosystem: Environmental > Aquatic > Marine > Oceanic | place: Fram...
TCTCTTACGATAAACTATGACGGAACAGGTTCTACGATAACAGAAGTAAAACTTACCGAAGATGATTTACCATACTATCCAAAGTACTATGACGCTTCAGATTTAAATGACAACACAACAGGTATCGCAACATACACTCATAGAAGTTTTACAAAAGTTGTAGACGATAAAGTTGAGAATATTAAACACGTAAACACAAAAGAAATCTTTACAGACAATACAAAGAAAAGAACAGTAGACGAGGAATGGGGATTCCCAGTATCACCTGCTAAACCAGTATATCCATATAACAAATCCATGACTACAGAGTCGGGACACATTATTGAGATAGACGATACTCTTGGTGTAGAAAGAATGGCACTTGAACATAGAAGTGGGACGTTTCATGAAATACACCCCGATGGTTCAGAGGTAACTAGAATTGTAAACGATAATTATACCGTAGTTGCTAAAGACAACAAACTAATTATTGGTGGTGACGTAGACGTATCTATCGAAAAGGGTAATGTCAGAATTGCAGTAGCAACAGGTAATGCAGATATCTATGTAGCAGGTAATGCTGACTTAATGGTAGATAAAAATGTAACTGCAACAGTTGGTGAAAATGTAACTGCAACAGTCGGTAAAAATGTAACTGCGACAGTCGGTGGAAATTTACAAGCAGATATAACAGGAACAACAGACGTAACTTCTGCTGGTAAAATTACTATAACAAATACAGGTGGTGCGAGTGAAAAAGAAAACGCAGATGGAACCACAACGACAGAATATGCAGAGGGTACAGGCACTGGTATTGAATTGAAAGCTGCTGAAATATTAATGACAGGTAATGTTAACGTAACAGGAAAAACACACTCTAAGGGTGACGTATCAACTTCTGCTGGAAATGCTCCAACGCTTGCAACTCATACACACAACTACTTCAGTGGTGCTGGTGGAGCAGGTTCGGGCGCTGCAGCTGAAACGAAGAAACCTTCATAGACATATGTTGTTGATGTATAAATAGAAGTATGGCAGATTTAAAATCAGAAGCAAAAAACGTTGCAAATTCTAGAATTTATGCAGATATAGATTTTAGATTTAAACCACATCCAATTACTGGAGACGTTACTATTAAGTATGATAGTGACGCAGTAAGACGTTCAGTAAGAAATATAGTTCTGACCAACTTTTATGAGAGACCGTTCAAACCAAGTTTAGGTTCTAATATCAGAAACCAGTTATTTGAAAATAATAGTAGTCCTAGAGCTAAAAACCGCTCGGCAACTAAAATAAAAAATATACTTGAGGATTTTGAACCTAGGGTACAGAATGTTAAGGTAACATTTGGTGAGGTGTCCGATAGAAACGAAATGAATATAACAATATTTTATAACATAAAAAATAATGCTCAATCCCAAGAGATGGATTTCACCATAACGAGAGCGAGATAGAGGAAACCAAATGTCAACAATAAAAAGTTCATCCCTAAACGTAACTGATTTAGATTTTGAGGACATAAGTCAAAATTTAAAAAGTTACTTAAAGGGTCAGGATAGTCTAAAAGATTATAACTTTGAGGGTTCGACACTTTCGATGCTAGTAGATTTACTTGCATATTCATCGCACATTGGCGCAGTAAATACAAACATTGCAGCTTCAGAATTGTTTTTAGATTCTGCACAAATTAGAAAGAACGTGGTATCACGTGCAAAAGATTTAGGTTTTATCCCTGCTTCAGAAACAGCTTCTACAGCAATTGTTGATATTACAGTGAATAATGTAAGAAACCCCGATGGCACATATCCAAGTGCAAATGAAATGACAATCCCATCAGGGACAAGATTCAACACAGTATATGACGGTAAAAGTTATACCTTTGTATGCTATGCGGGTGTAACACCTCAACCAAATGGTAAGAGTTTTTCATATACTAATGTACAATTGAAACAGGGACTGAATGCGAGTGACGTATTTGTTTACGATAGACAGGAACCTAATCCTAAGTTTGTATTAAGTCAAGCAAGAATTGATAGACAAGCAATGACCGTTTCAGTTAACTCTGCCGGGGTAACAACTGCACACGCACGTGCAAGTGATATTTCAAATGTTCTATCCACCAGTAAGGTATATTTTACTCAAGAAAACGAAGACGGATTTACTGAACTTTATTTTGGTGATGGAAGTATTGGTGAGGAACTCCGAGACGGTGATATCATAACTGTTCGATATACTATTGTAAACACAATACATGCTAACGGTGCAACCAAGTTTTCACTCTTAGATACAATCAATGGGTTTTCAGATTCAGTAATTACAACTATTTCCCCCGCAGCTGGTGGTGCAGAAAAAGAAAGTATAGAATCAATTAAATTTAAAGCAACAAAGTTTTACTCTTCACAAAACAGACTGGTAACACTGAATGACTACAAAGCAAAAGTCAGTGAGTATTACCCGAATGCAGATGCAGTTGCAGTATGGGGTGGTGAAGATAATGACCCACCTGTATACGGTAAAGTATTTGTTGCTATCAAACCTTTAAACAGTGACTATCTGTCAGACGTAGAAAAAGAATTGGTTAAAAACAACCTAAATAGACTTAACGTTATTACAGTTAGACCCGAAATAGTAGACCCCGAAATCATCAAGATTATGGTCTCTACTATATTTAAGTACAACGAAAAATCAACAGATTTAACAAGTGGCGAGTTAGAGACCATGGTTAAGAACACAATCATATCATACGATAGAGATAATCTAAACAACTTTGATAGTATTTTTAGGCACTCAAATCTACTGAATCAGATTGATACGACTGATAGTGCGATTTTATCTAATATCTCTAACATACGTTTAAAACTCAAAAAGAAAGTTTTGTTACTAGGTCAAAATGCTGGACTAACAGTAGACTTTGGTAACCCTTTGTATAATCCATCGAGCGGATACAACGCATCTGCTGGTGGTATTACAAACACAACAGGATTTTACATTAGTGGCGATTCCAACATCATGTATTTTGATGATGATGGGACTGGCAAACTCCGAAGATTTTTCTTATCAGGTTCTACAAGAATCTATCAAGATAATGAAGCGGGGTCTGTCGATTATGGCACTGGTAAAATATCAGTCAATTCTCTGATTATAACCTCAACGGTTAATTCAGATAATACGATTGATTTCACTTTAATACCTAATTCAAATGATGTTATTGCTAAACGAGGTTCGTTAATCGATATTTCTTCTGCTGATATCAAGGTCACAAGTGAATTGGACACCGTTGCAAGCGGTGAATCGAGTGCTGGTGTAGGATTTATTCCAACATCAACCTCATCTTACTAACTATGGATAAAGCGGTCATGAATCCCATGAGTAGTTTACCATTCAATTGGATAATAATAGGAGAAAATTCAAATGGCAGATAAGAAAATATCAGCGTTAACTGCAGTAGCAGACGCAGACATCGGGGGTGATGATTTACTTCACATCGTTGATAACCCAGGCGGAACACCCGTCAACAAAAAGATGACAATTGCTCAACTTTTTGAAAATATCCCTACGCATTTAGCGGTAGACGATATCACAACCTTAACGGCAACTGCAAGTAACCTTGCTAGTTCTTTTGCAACTGCAATCGACCTATCAGGTGCTTCAGGTAACGTTGCATTTACGTTGGACAACGGTGTTGACGTTGGTCAGTTAAAAGTGATTTATCAAAAGACTGAACCAGCTAGTTCACATGTAGCCAACATTACTGTAACAAATTTCGGTAGTGGTACATCTTCATCTAACCAAATTGCCCAATCAACACAGGGTGATGCGGTTATTTTGATTTGGGATGGTTCTAAGTGGTATGTTTTAGCGAACTTTGAAAGTACGGTAACATTGTCTTAATATGAGTATTGGGAACGTTGACAAATTAATTCCTAGACTTAATAGTCTAGTCCCCGACTTTGTTACGGCAGAGTCGCCAGAATTTGTCGCTTTCCTAAAAGCTTATTTTGAGTTTCTAGAACATGAAACAGTAGTTCTAAAATCTCAAGAGACACATGATTGCCTTGGTGCAGAAGATGGTAGTGGTGGATTTATATATGAAACCGCTACCGTTTTCCCATCATCTCAAGATGCTAATAAAATATTACTGGAACGAACAGCAGATAATTTTAACATCGATTCTGACCCATTCGGAGCGGGTGAGTATATCGTTGGTTTGGATTCAAAAACTGTTGCAGAAATTAAAGTCGTTAATAAAAATACATTGTTTATTAAGACTATTTCAGGATACGGTTTTAAACCGAATGAAGTTGTAGAAGGAAGAACAAGTAAACAGAGAGGTATCGTTTCTACTTACAAAGAGTCTTCAATTCGTGCTAACAACAAACTTTTAGAATACTCCGATGTCGATACAACAACGGAAGAGTTTTTAACATACTTCCAAAAAGATTTCATGCCCTCTCTTGATAGTAGTTTAAATTCTAACAAGAGAAGTACAATAAAACATATCAGAGACCTTTACCAAAAGAAAGGTTCGCCTGATTCATTAAAATTCCTTTTAAGACTTCTATACGGGCAAGAAGCAGAGGTTAAGTACCCATACGACAATACCATTAAGTCTAGTGAATCTTCTTATGGTTCATCAAGAAGAATGGTGGTTAATGTTCCGCTTGAAAGAGACGCACCTCAACCAACAGATACAATTACTGAATATAGTTCGGGGGGTGTTATATATGCTCAAGGTATTGTAAATTTAGTTTACCCCGAACCTGGCTCAGATACACTCTATTCTCTTGACATAACAAATGTTGCAAGTAAAGAATTCCAAAACGGTTCTCAGATTGAACTGATGGATAGAGATACTAAAGAAATTAGAATAGGTACAGTATCGGGTATTATTCAAGGATTCAATACAAACGGTTCTTCAGTATACTTAAGTCACGAAGATGGCGATACCCTATTAGAGGATGGTGGTGGTGTACTTCTTGAAGATTCAACTGCTTCAAGTGGTTCCTTGTACTCAGTTAATGATAAGATTCATTTTATTGGTGCAAAAGATGACGCCAACGTAGGACTTGCTACCTCAGTAGTAGAAGGAATTGTAACTGGTTCAGTAGATGCTGTCTACATCGAAGTTGGCGGTTCGGGATACGAAGGTGGTGATTTAGTCATCTTTGATAATCGTGGAACATCTGGCGATGGTGCATTTGGTGAAATCGGTTCTGCTGGTGATGAACTTTTCCAAGAAGCAGGAACAAGACACGGATACTATCAATTCACTGCAACAGCAGGACAAACAGTTTTCAGTGGTTACGATAATTACGGTGAACAAGTAATTTACGAAGACCACAACAGACATGTATTTGTCAATGACGTAGAACAGACAACAGGATTTAACACACAAGGAAGTGTGTTAACTTTTGATTCAGGACTAAGTGCAAACGACCAAGTAGAAATCTATACTGAGTATATGAGAATTCTACAAGAGAATGGTGACGTTATGAACTTAGAGACTACTAATTCAAATATCAGAAGAATTAATCTAGTTAACAAGGGTACAGGTTATGCAAGTCTACCATTGTGTGGGCCAGGCGGATATATCTATCCAACATCCCTAGATGGATTTACAGCAGGGGAATCTATTACAGCCCAGAACGGTTCAACAGCTGTAATCGCCTTAGTTAATAAGGAAAAGGGTAGACTAGAAGTATACCGTAGACCTACAGATACAGGGTCTTTTGTAGTAGGTAATACAATAACAGGTGGGGGTTCAGGAACTGTATCTTCCATTGTTCAACAAAATGTTTCTTCAGGAACAGGTGCTAAAATATTTGCATTCTCAACATCTATCGGTAGAGTTGGAACAATTAATCTGAAGGCACAGGGACATTCACTTACAAGTGATGCTGCTGTCGCAGATTCTTCAACATTCCCTATGTTGATATCAGCACCAAACGTAACTCTATCTAAAGATACATTGTTAACAGGTTCGGTTTCGGGTACAACTGCTCGAGTAGATGACTTTAACACCAACACACAGTTATTGAAAGTGCGTGACATGGATTCGTTATTCTTAGAAAATGAAAGTGTGACTTATCCAAATGGCGGAACATTTAAAATTCATGCATTCAATCCTTTCACGGGTAGAGGTACATTAGCTGGTGAAGGATTTATTGATAAGGGAACAACAAGCGATATCGGTGCTCTAAGTGCTTCAGGTATGGCAATTACAGACTCGAAGTTCTATCAATCACATTCCTATGTGGTTAGAATTGGTGAAAGTATAAACAAATTCCGTTCAATTGTCAAGGACTTAGTCCACCCAGCAGGACATATCTTCTTTGGTGAAGTTGCGGTAACAAACAATGTTGCTATGGGTGTACCCGATGCAGACCATGTAAGGTTTAGACCTACTATTGTAATCAATGCGGGTGGGGACGATACTGCAGACGCAAGTGTTGGATTAGCTACAAGAACAGCACAAAGACTTGAAGTTGAAATTTACACTCTTGCTAATGAACAGGATGACCTAGCATACGCACCAATGATTGCATTGGTAAATGAGTCTATCCCTGGCGTAAACACCAATCCTGTAACGGGGGGTGCAATTCCAGCATATGCAAAAGTTAATGGAGTAGAGACGGGTAAGGGAACAGAAGTCAACGACTCAGAAATGAGAAGTAGACATGTCAACATTCTTAAGATTGTATCTAAGAACATGGCATTTAGTCAAGTTGGTATGTGGACTCCAACAGGTGGTATTCCAACAACTGTATCTCTAGAAAGTAAAGATGGAACCTTTAATCCTTACTTTGTTTTGGAGACAAACGTGAATGGTGGGCCAGAAAGAAGACCCGCACGATTCGGTAAACCACTTCCAATCGACCCACATCATGAAGAAACTCTTGTTCTAGAAGATAATACAACAATAATATTAGAAGATGTAGTTTGTAAACTACGAGCAGAACCCGATAAAGATGCTAACGTAAAAGGCGTGTTCGGGCCGAATCTAGTTATGGAAGATGGAACTCAGTTGCGTCTAGAAAGTGCAACAACCATTGAAGAGGTAGACCGCTTTGTAACAGAAAGAACACGTGAGGATTTAATAGAACGATACATGCAAACAGAAGATGGGTGTTCTATTATTTTTGAAAACAATGATAGACTAGTTGTTGAAGGTGTCAGTGAGAATGCTGACGTAGCATCATTCATTTCTTTTGGAAGTACATTTAATGACCTAAATATAATCAGTGGTCAACAAGTGTATGACATTGCATACTACTTAAAACTTGATACTGCAGCTGATATCATGGATAACATCATTTTAGAAGATGGTACAGGTGCTGTGATGAGTGAGGTATCAAAACCCGAAGGACTGAGAGTACAGGACATGGAAACTATGTTTCCAAATACTTTCATTCCTAAATTCAGTGACCATGCGAGACATAGAACAAACATAACTTACTCTGCATACGTCAAATCAGGCACAAATTAAATAATTATAACACTAAGTTGTTATAAATAGAAGTATAAATATATTATATCTTAGGAGATAAAATCAAATGGCAGCAATTATTACAGAAAAGTTTCGCATCCACAATGCGAGACAGTTTAAGGAAGATTTTGGTGAATCAGCATCATCTACTTTCCTTTTCATAGGAAGACCCCAAGCATGGGACGCTTCTGATACAACCCCAACCCCCGCAAACTCAGTCGGTGAAACAATAGACGCATACAAAGATATGATTGCTATGAAGAAAATCGGTTCTGCTGATGTTTCTCACTGTTTAGTAAGACGAGATTGGGCAACAGGAACAACGTATGACGAATATGCACATGATTATAGTGCAACAAATACTGCTCCCGCTTCAAGTGCAAACAACTTGTACGATGCAAGATACTTTGTTATCACAGATGAGTATCACGTATATAAGTGTTTGAGAACTGGTAGAGCAAGTAATGGTGATGCCGTTGCTTCTACAGTTAAACCTGCTGGAACAAGTACAAATCCATTCGTAACCGCCGATGCAGCTGCCGCTTCAGGGCGAGGTTACATTTGGAAATACATGTACTCAGTTTCTGCTTCAGAAACTATTAAGTTTGTAACAAACGATTTTATCCCTGTAAAGACACTAGGTGCACAAACTGAAATTCAAGGTGACCTAGGTGGATTCGGTTCTGCTGGAACAGATGATGGTTCTGTGCAGTATGACGTAGAAGTTGGTGCAATTGACGGTGGTATTCACCATGTACACGTTAGTAATGGTGGTGCTGGTTATACCAACGGTACTTACAATAACGTTCCTGTTAAAGGTGACGGTCAAAATGCGGTAGTATCAGTTGTAGTAGCTGGTGGTGCAGTAACACACTGTTATGTCAATAACATTGGTTCAGATGAAGGAACTGGATACAGAAAAGCTACAATAAATATCAATGATATTTCAGGTATCGGGACACCTACAACTAACGCAGTTGTGAAACCAATCATTTCACCAGTATACGGACACGGTGCTAACCCAGTTGAAGAACTAGGTGGTATCTATGTTATCGTAAACTCAAGACTTGAGTTCGCAGAAGGAAGTGGTGACTTCCCAGTGGACAATGATTTTAGAAGAATTGGTCTGATACAAGACCCATTCCAAGATAATACAACGACAGTTTCTACAGATACTACTTTAAGTGCTCTTCATAAAATGACACTATCTTCAGTATCAGGTCTTACAAAAGACGATAGTATTATGAGTGCAAACGCTGATGGTACTGGTGTAGCTAAAAGTCAGATTGTATCAATCGATACCACTAACAAATTTATCTATCATCTCCCACAAGAAAATTCAAAGGGTGAGTATGTAGACTTTGCAACTAGTGGAACAAACACAGTATTCCTAGGTACAACAAACATAGGAACGGTAAGTGCAGTTGACAGTGATTATCCCGAAGTGCAACCACATTCGGGTCAAATCATTTACATTGAGAACAGGGGTGCGGTATCTAGAGCTTCAGACCAAATTGAAGATATCAAACTTATTGTTCAAATGTAATTGATTTATAAAATTTTAAAGAGATAAAAATATGCCTGAAAAAGTAGACTTAAACGTATCGCCGTATCATGACGATTATGATGAAGATAAAAAGTATCATAAGGTACTGTATCGTCCTAGTAGACCGATACAGGCTAGAGAGTTAACACAGGCGCAATCTATCCTTCAAAACCAAATTGAAAGATTTGGTGACCACATGTTCAAAGAAGGAAGCATTGTCACTGGCGGTGAATCTAACTGTGACATGGATGTTAGATACGTTAAAGTATCAAGTACAAACCCAAACAGTTTAGGAACTGTAGGTGTTGAAAATTACAGAACTTCTTTTGATACGAAGTACCTTCAGGGTAAAACTTCAGGTGTTGTAGCACAAGTTGTAACATCATACGCAGAAAGCACAGATGACCCTGTAACCTATATTGTTAGATATTACAAAGCAGGTACAGACTCAGTAAACTCAGGTTCATTTTTGGCAGGTGAAGACTTGCAAGAAGTTACTATTGATGCAAATGGTAATGCAGTTTCAGCCGCTAATACAAACGAATTACAAATACTATCCTCTGATAAAACCCCTATTGGCCGTTCTTCACTAGCAGAAATAGGTGAAGGTGTTATTTTCACTAGAGGGTTTTTTGTTAAGGTCAACAAACAACAAATAACACTTGAGAAATATTCAGGTGCACCCAGTTTTAGAATTGGGTTACAAGTTTCCGAAACACTAGTAGGTTCGTCAGTAGACGCTACACTATTCGATAACGCACAAGGTTCATCTAATGAGAACGCAGCTGGTGCTGACCGTCTTAAGGTTGAATTGACTTTAGACAAACAACTTATAGATTCAACAACAGATTCTAATTTTATTGAATTGATGAGAGTTAATAAAGGACGAATGGAACTTTCCATTCAGAGACCCGAATACAATGCATTCCAAAGTCTCATGGCAAGAAGAACATTTGACACATCTGGCGATTTTATTGTACGACAATTTCTTCCCAACCTAAAAGAACATCTAGATGATGGAACTAACGGTGGTGTATATTCAACACTCAACGGTGGTCAAGAAGGTCAATTCGTAGTTAATGTATCTGCTGGTAAGGGTTATGTTAAGGGTTATGAAGTTGATAAACCTGTAGGTTCAACGATACCTATCAAAAAGGCAAGAAATGTTGCGAATCTTTCAGGCGCATCTACTTCAATAAGATTGGGTAACTTTATTAAGGTTACTAGTTCACACGGTATTCCCGAATTCGGTAACGAAGCAGGAACAGACGCACAAGCACCATACAATGTTGTAAAACTATTTGACGGAACAATGACTTCTGGCGCAGAAAACGCTACTGGTCACATTGGTTACGCAAGAATTAGAAACTATGATATGGCAACTGCTGGAACTTCAAACAGTTCCGAAGTATGGGACGATGATACTATATTTAATGCATACCTATTTGATATCAAAATGTTTACCAAACTTAAGTACAGTGCTCACAGTGGTACTGCTATTATTGGTGACAAGGTAACAGGTTCTGTTTCAGGTGCAACAGGTATTATTGCATACGATGATAATTCAGGCGCATTATATGTTCATGACGTAATTGGTGTATTTACTACTTCAGATGCGATTTCTTCACAGAATGGTTCATTCGCAATGACTATTGCTCAGAACACTGGCGAAAACTTCAGAGGAACCGCTGGTGAAATAAGAACTTATAATATCAACAGAGTGCGTGGTGTATCTCAAACACCGAAAACTACTTCTAGAGAAGTATTCACTGCAAACGTTTATTTAGATTCAGACTTTACCTTAACTGGTCAATGCTCTATCTCTACTACGAATTTGACAGGTTTTGCATCCAAGTTTACTGCAGAACTTAAAGAAGGTGATATAGTTATTGACGGTGGTGGTAATGAAAGAGTTGTTGCAAGTGTAACAAATGATACAGCTGCTGTAATTTCTAGTGGTACTGGATTATCAAATACCAAAGTTACTCGTAGGGTTGCAAGAGTATTTGACCAAGAACAAACTGCAGCTATTTACGCATGGCCGAGAGACTGGGTCAAGACACATACACCCGACCAAGTACAAGTAAGAAGGTCACAAAACGTAACTATTTCAAATACTGCGATTACATTGACTATCGGTTCTGCTGAAACATTCTCAACAAGAACTAATGATAACTACACCTTTGCAGTTGTTGAAGCACAAACATCGGGTTCACCTACATTATCAAATGGTGATATGATTGATGTTGTGAACAACTTAAGTGGTTCCCCGTTTACGGACACAATTAGCGGAAACAACTTAGAAATTAGTGGTTTCCCCGCAGCTGATAATGGTACAATTTTAAAAGTAACATACACTGTAGATGTAAACTCACCCGTTAATAGGGACAAGTCATTAAAACAGTCAAGATGTCTATCAGTCGTAAACAGTAGAGCGACAGGTGGGTTTTATGGAACATGTTATGATGATAGAGACATTACACTCGGTGTTGCAGACTGTTATAAAGTACGTGCAATATATGAAGGTAATGGTACAACATCACCTAAACCACCTTCAGCAACGATTACTGAAACAGCAAGTCCCCCAGTTGCCTTCACAAGTTTTGAAGTTATTAAAGGTAACACTTCAGACGCACGTGCAATCATTATAAACTATAATGGTTCAAGTAACAAGAGTTATTTTTACTATATTACACAACAAAAATTTACAGAAGGTGAAGTTGTTATCGGACAATCATCTACTGCGGTAGGTGAGGTTTCAAACGTAGACGCTGGTGCAACAAACATAACAGATAGATATTACTTTGACAATGGTCAAAGAGACGGTTTTTATGACCACGGTAGGTTAGTTCTAAAACCAGGCACACCAACACCTAACGCAGAAATTTTGGTAGTCTTTGATTACTTTACTGCTACAGGTAACGGTGACTTCTTTGATGTCAATTCTTATTCAGGTATCGAATATAAAGATATACCAAGATATGTTCCAAGTAAAGTTGACCTTGGTGGTCTAGAACCCGATGGTGAATTTGAACTTGCAGACGCTGTTGACTTTAGACCCGTACTAGGACAACTAATTGGAACGACTACATTTAGTTCAATTGCACCCAACCCCGATAGTCCTGTTAATATCAGCGACACAAGTTTAGGTATTGTATCATCGCCATTTGCCTTTATTAATAAGTCATTTGAAGCATCGGTTTCAGGAATTTCATCAACAGGTTCTAGTGCAGTAGACGTACCCGTACCAGGCAGTAACGTGGTTGGTAACATCTCATTCTATGTTGGAAGAATCGATAAAATCTTCCTTCATAAAGACGGTGGGTTCCAAATTTCGCAAGGTACTCCTTCATTGACTCCTATGAAACCAAAAGGAATCGATGATGCTATTGAGTTATTTGAGTTAAGAATACCCCCCTTTACTTCAGACTTAAAGAAAGTAAGATTAAGAAGTGTAGACCACAGAAGGTTTACCATGAAAGATATCGGTAAGATATCTAATCGTGTTGCTAACCTAGAAAGATTGACAACACTATCTCTATTAGAAAGAGATACATCAACAATGCAATTCCAAGATGCAGACGGTTTCGATAGATACAAGTCGGGGTTTGTTGTGGATTCATTTAAAGGACACAATGTCGGGGATGTTACTCATCTCGATTACAATTGTTCAATCGATACAAAACAAGGCGTACTAAGACCTAAGAACTTCCAAAACTTTTTTGATATAGAACTAGACACAGTTAACAGTCTAAATTATCAGAAAACTGGCGACTTAATAACACTGCCCTACTCAAGTGCAAGTTATGTAAATCAGTCTAAAGCATCACGTGCAATTAATGTTAACCCATATCACGTATTTGCTTTCATTGGAACCGTAAACCTAAATCCTGCTACTGATATTTGGCAAGACCAAACACAGTTACCCGAAGTAAGAATTAACAGAGAAGGTAATTTTGATGCTCTGTTAGCAGAAAGTGGTGACCTAGGAACAGTATGGAATGCATGGCAGACTACATGGACAGGTGAACCTACAACTGTATCCACGGAAGTTTTATCGACTTCTAGTGGTTCATGGAGTGGAGACCCATCTCAAGGTGGTGAATGGATTTCAGGTACTGAAGTATCAAGAGAAATTACAAATACTATTGAAACACAAAGCAGAACGGGTATTAGAACAACTGTAGTTGAAGATTTTGTAGAAGATAGAAACGACAGAGTTGTTAGCATGTCTGTTATCCC
>Ga0209092_10003649_pt1 | contig 13245 bp, 22 predicted proteins | sample FraStrMetagenome_FD_187446 | JGI IMG/M metagenome (GOLD analysis project Ga0209092, IMG submission 187446) | Marine eukaryotic phytoplankton communities from Arctic Ocean - Fram Strait ARC3M Metagenome (SPAdes) (version 2) | ecosystem: Environmental > Aquatic > Marine > Oceanic | place: Fram...
AAATCAAAACCCTGTTGGTCAGTTGCAATAATTTTCAATTCTTCATAGCCAAGTTCTAGCCTATTAAAGTAATCACCTTGTTTCTTTTCTTCTCTTAACCACCAGTCAGCAAGTTCTGGCTTCTGCTGAATGATTGATAATCTTTTTGATTTACCTTTAAGGAAGCAAAGATCACAATTGCCCCAATCAGTTACCCCATTATTATTGGGTAGCTGCAAATCGAATGCTTGTTTTTTCCAAAATTCGCCAATATCTTCTTTTGATATATTATCATGATAGAGAGGAAGCATTTTTTCTGAACCATCAGAAACAACACCTAGCATCTTCATTGCCCTTCTTTGTTCATCAGCTCGAATTCCAATCATGGCTTGATAGGGTGAAGCAAAACCTTCAGATTTTAAAAACCTGTGAATGGTTCTGATTTTCATTTGCCCAGAGCACATACGGTTCATTGGGTTTGGCAACTGGCCAACATCATTGATCAACTTAGAAAAAGGTTCTCCATTCCTGCTAGCAGTTTTATGGTCAACTTCCTTCCAGAAATAGTTGTAATTTTTTGAATCTTGCTTTTTTATTCTACCATCATATTCCAGCCAATGAATTTTTACACCCCAATTTTCAGAACAGTCACGCACAAAATCAAGCGTGTGGGGCATTTCTTTTCCAGTATTAGCAAAGCAGACTTTGACATGATCAGGAAGCTTTCCATCATGCGCTTCAAGTGTTTTGAACAGCATGAAAGCTGAAGTTCTGCCACCTGAAAAGCTTATCAAAGTTGGTTCATCACAAAAATAATAATTCATTAAAATGGTGATCCTAAAAAGATACGGTCATAAATTTCAGCTTCTGGTTCAAGGTATCGTTCTGAATAGGTTTCTGAATCAGGCTTTATGCCATCAACGAAATCTTCAAAGGCAATGCAAGCAAAGCCATTGGCGCAAATCTTTATTTTGGGACAGTTAAGAATTTCACAGGGGGATTTTGTATCACCCGCGATTTCAATAAGTCTTTCAGGGGTGACTATGGCGCTCACTTTTTCTTATTCCTTTTGACTTGCTTGACCTTGTTGGCCCTGAAAAACAAATCAAGTGCTTGTCTTGCATCCCTGATTTCAACTGGCGGCAGGTCATCAATCAAGATCTTATTCTTGATGAAGATTTCCACAATATCCATACGCCTTGAATAAAGCTCAGTTGTTGCGATGTCCCAATATTTAAGATCAATCTTGTTGGCTATACAGAGAGCGTTCAAAAATTCAATATCACGGCCAAAGGTTTTGTATAACTCTTTCAGGTCAATCATGTCTCACCTACTATATCGCGTTCAAGCATCAGATTAAAAATGTTCAGTCTTTGTTCATACATTTGAATTGTTGCAAGATCACGATCACCACGGTTGATGAACTTGGCTTTGTACAAATCATTCACCCGGTCAATTGCATGACCAAGATCATCATGAAGCTTTATCAATTGCTTGTCGTATTTACTCAAATCATCATTCATTTAGCACCCCACAATTATGTTCTGAAAGAGTAATACAAAAGCATAAGCAGCGCAAATGATAGCGGCCAATTGTAATAGATCATCTTTGTTCATTATATGCGCCCATCCATAATAGCTGTGAAAATGATCAAGGTGGGTATTGCCACCAAGAAAAAGCAAAAAAGTTCTTCGTCAAAATCCATTATAAGGAACCTAAAAATTGATCGAGACCCCAAACATAAACGCCAATGACAACAAAGGCGATAATGATTGCTAGGATGTTAACACCAAACCCAACAATATCAATGATGATTGCTAAAATGTTTTCTACTTTATTCATTATAAGGAACTCAAAAATTGATCAAGACCCCAACAATAAACGCCAATGATTATGATGGCGAAAATTGCTGCTTGTATATTTTCTGCTTTGGCTGACATTCTTTGTTTCATTTAATTTGATCCTGTTGTTTGGTTGATGTTTTAACAATAGACCAAATTTAAGATGCCGCTTTGATTTGTGATTTTATTACAATTCATTTTATCTTAACTTCGCCACCAAATACCCGGTGAATACAAAAATTTTGATTTATTTGTTTTAAATTAATGGCTTAGATGAAAAATCATAATCATTTATTTACAAAAATACGACATTGAACTTCATCTTAATACACCAGTTCCCAATGGAATAGTTTTAATTTCAATTGAATCTTCAGAACAATTATTAGCTACATCATTATTGCTTTCATCTTGTTCTGGTTCTTCTTCTTGCTTGCCTTTTGACCAGTCTATATTGTCAAAGTTATCATTGAATGAAACTTCATCAGCGGTCTTTCTACGCTTTGAGCCTTTGCCGTTTTGTGCTGTGTTAGCCATTGTCTTTTACCTTCATCAGTTCAATCATCTTGTTCAAATACCAAACAGCTTTTTGTGCATCTTGGATAGGGTTCTGTTTATTATGCAAACGGCTGCCAGTGTACTTAATGACATTGCCATGACAGTAATAAATAGCACCTTCAACACCAAGAACATCAACCATATAATCAATGGTTTCAATCTTGCCAGCGGTGTAATGGCTTGGGTGGTTAACGGGATCATTCATCACCATCACCATCAACTGGTTCAACAGAGTTCCAAACGCCAGCTTCAACAAGCCACATTTGCTTGGGTGCCTTCAGTTTAACCATGTCACAAAAGCTTTCGGCAATTGCTTGGACTTGATCTTCAAGGGTTTCATCTTCATTGACAATTAATGAATGCCTCAAAAATCCTGTACTGTAACAAGTCAAACGATCAGCAACTTCATTGCCTTCAAGGTGTTCAACGGTGATGCTTTGTTTCTTAGCCATAATATTTCCTTAGTTAAATGCGGATTTCTTCGCGTATGTTTTAATGATTTCTTGTTCTGGTACTTCGCCAACGTAATTGCTGAACCTTTGCAATGCAAGATTGTCTTTCAAGAATGCGGTTCCTGTTCTGCCATGCCTGTTTTTTCTTACTATTAACTCAGTGATACCAGCGCGGGCGCTGTGTTGTTCATAGACTTCATCACGATATATGAAAGTAACACTGTCAGCATCTTGTTCAATGCTTCCACTGTCACGCAGATCAGCAATTAATGGGCGTTTATCATCGCGCCTTTCACAATCCCTGTTGAGCTGGCAAAGCAAAACAACAGGGCAATTGATGTCTTTGGCAAGGGCTTTCAATGCTGCTGTAATGTTGCCCATTTCTTCATTCTTAGATCTTGCGCTTCGATCTTTAATCAATCCAAGATAATCAATGACAACAAGATCAAGGCTTTGTTTCCTGTGAGCAGCCCTGACCTTCGATTTGATTTCATTTATTGTTTGCCCTGCTGTGTCATCAACCAAAATGGGGCTTGCCAATTTTTTGAGATTAGAACACATTGCATTAAGTTTATCCAAATCGTCATCATTTAAGTTGCCGTTTCTCAGGTGGGTGTGATTGATGCCAGCTTTGATTGAAGTGTATCTGTCGAAGACTTCGCTTTTTGTCATTTCCAAGCTCATGAATAAGCAGCGCGCACCCTCATGGCTTGCCCTTATTGCTATATTCAAAGCCAATGCCGTCTTTCCCATTGCAGGGCGGGCAGCTATAACAATCAGGTTGCCCGGATTAAGACCGCCAAGCATATTGTCAAAGTCAGTGAAGCCTGTCTGAATCCCTTGAATGCCTTGGTTTTCTATTCTGTGAAGAATCTGGTTTACTGAATCCTGTAGAAAGTCAGTCATGTTTTCAACAGATTTGGATGCCCCAACAGTGAACCCTGTGATTGCTTTTTCAGCTTGATCAGCGGCTTGTTCAATTGTAAGCTTTTCATTCAATGCAATTTCGACCAACTGATTTGATACTGTCAGCAATTGGGTTTTCTTATTCTCGCGCATCAAAGCCTTGCAATAATCCTTGATCAGACCAACGCTAAATTCAGATTCATACACATCACGAACATCAGCAAAGCTGGCCCTTGACCCTTGGCGTATTAGTTCATCAACGATGGTGGCAATGTCGCAATGCCCACGGCGTTCAACTATGGCTTCAATGGCAACGAATATGTCAGAGTGAATTCGGTTGCTGAAGTCACTGGCAGTCACGCCAAAGCCTGACACAATATAGAAGTTTTGGGTTGCTGACTTTAAAACACAAAGGTCAATAATCATATTGAATCCTTTTCTCTGTTGTGGACTTCTTTCAAAAGGCGCTTTATAGCTTTTAAAACTTCCCTTGCATCATGCGCTTCTGTTGTTGTGACTGGTACAAAATCCGACATATAACGTTGTGCGCTTCCAAGGGCATCGAACGCTGCATCATTAGCTGGCGTGCTTAATCTAATCACTCTCATTACATTTCCTTAAATGTTATTGCTCGAAAGCACTGGGAATAATAATCTTTAATGTCATTTCTTTCTTCCCACAGTATCATCGCAGGGATGTATACTGGTGAGATAATAAGGTGGAGCAACCCAAGAAAAAACATTTTAATCTTTGACTTATTCATTTTCTTCTTCCTCTTCACTATTGAAATGATTGACATTACAGCTATCACAAACTAGATCATAGTTTGCCAGCCTTTCATCTTGGTCATACTGATCATCCTTATAATCTAAACGACAATAATCACAGATATAAATTCCCATCAGAACTGCTCCTTTGTTAAATATACTTTATCAACAAAATCAACTTCATTGCCTGTTCTTTCTTTATGAACAGCCGCGCCAATGCTGAGAATCTTGCGGGCTATGGTTCTGTTGATTCCATACCAATCCATGAAGCCTTGAACAGTCATAAAATTCTGCTGTGATTCAAGGTAAAGCTTCTCGTATTGGTCTTTGTGCTTTTCTTTTACTGCTGTGATTTTCTTTCTGTGCATTACTCAAACCTGCTCTGTCAATGTTAGCCAAGCTTTAGCGGCTGTTTGTGGAACTACTCCGTTTCCAAGCAATCGAATCCTGTCCAACCTATCGGGACACCCATTAACCACTCGAGCCAATCGGGGTTCAATTGGCCATCCATGAATCCCATTGTTTCCTGAAGGCCATCTTGTGGTTTCCTTAAATAGACTTCGTTTTCTAGCCTCTTTTTTGGGTTGCCCTTCAACACTTCTGGTCTTGATGGCCCTTTGGCTGAACTTACCCTGACAGTCGGCCATAATGTATACCCTTTTTCTTTGGTGAGGTGCGCCAACTTCATTCGCTGAGAATATTCCCCACGCTGTTTTAAAACCATTTTCTGCCAAGTCACTGATGACTGTGGAGAGTCCAAGCGAAATGTGGCCTTCGACGTTTTCAAAAAAGCATCTGTTTGGCTTGATGACTTTAATATGTTTTCTAATTGTTGGCCACAGGTGGCGTTCATCTTCAGCGCCTTTTCGTTCTCCTGCTGCTGAAAAGGGTTGGCAAGGGTATCCGCCAGTGATGAGGTCAACTTTTCCTGAAAAGATTTCTGATGGGAAGGTTTTAATATCCGTCCAAATAGGGGCGGGAGCCAACAGACCCGCTTCCATCTTAGCAACCAAGTTCGCAATGGCGAAGGCTTCGATTTCCACATAAGCGATGACTTTATGCTTGATTCCAGCAAGATCAAGTCCTCTTTCGATTCCAGCATATCCGCTACAAAAGCTGATGACAGTTGGAAGTTCTTTGGTAGTACCCACATTTTGTTCCCCAGTATTAAGTTGTTTGTTGAACATGATCAAGCAGTTTATCCAGCTTGTTCTGATTGCATATATAGTCAAAAGTGACCTTCCAGCCGCGATCATTTTTGCCAAGATAGAATTCATTCTCTCTCAGGTGGATTATCATTGCTTCCCAAACTAGGCGATCATTCAACGCCTTATCTTCATTTATCCTTGCGGATAGGCTTGCACCTCTTTTGCCTCTTAATACTCTATCAACATCAACTTTCGGCACTGGGGTTGATTCAAAGTGAAAGTTCCAAGCCTTGGCAATGTCTTTGATCAACAGCTTATGTTTGATCTTATTATTAGTATTATTATTAGTATTATTAGGATCTCGGCTGGGAGAGGGTTCACCTCTCGTGTGGGAGAGGGGTATACTCTCGCATGGGAGAGCCTCATTCTGTGTGTTGATCCTTGCCTTGTTCGCCAGCTCATACTGGCAGCGGGTTCCAATCTGGCCAGCACTCTTAACTATGTATTTCTTTTCCATCAACAAACCTGTGATGGTTGAAATGTTTTGTGTCCCCTTGATACCTGTATATAAACACAGTTGTGTGGCAGATGGCCAAGCCTTATAGCCGTTTGATGGGTTTGCAAAAGCGATTAAAACACCAAGCACTTTAAGTTCACGCAAGGTCAAAGATTGATCAGCCCAGATTTCAAGCGGGATCATTGAGAAACAACCAGTGATGATCTTTTTTTCCATGTTGCCCTGTTCCTGTCAGTTGAATTAATTGGAATATAGTCCACGTTTCTTGATTACACAAGTAAAGAATTGAAAAATCTTGTTTTCTGATCATATTGGGATCAATCGCTTCAATAACGTATAATTGAAGGACACAGCCAAAAGGGTGCAAAATCATGAATGTCGTTGAAATGGTTCCAAGAACAGCTCAAAACTTGCTTGAAGAATTGTTCACTACTTGTTCAGAATTTGATGGCTTTGTGACTGACATTGAAGTTGTAGGCGCTTTGGCAATGGCTCAGACTTACTATGCTAACACAATGATTGAATACACAGATGAGTAAGTTTTTTAAACCAAGCGAATACGCTTGCCGCTGCGGTTGTGGATTTACTGAAGTTCACCCTGCGACTCTCAGCGCAGCCGATACGATCCGATCATATACGGGCAAACCGCAAAGCATCAGTTCAGGATGCAGATGCCCAGATCACAACAAGAAGGTTGGCGGCGCAGCGGCAAGCTATCATCTGCCAAGGTTCCACGATGGCAAGATGGTTGGCTTTGCTTTAGATTTACCCACAGATGAACCTGAAGATTTGTTTGATTTTGTCGTGCATAACTTGCCCGGCATAAGTTGCATTAAGTATAAAACTTTCATCCATATTGATTGTCGCCCCAAGCTTTACAGGGCCAATGGATGAAGATCAACGGTGTGATCTATTTACAGTCTACAAATGAATATGCGGCTTTCATTATTTTACCCAACGGCAACCGCAAGCATCTTGGTTTTTTTGATGATATTAGGGACGCAGCCCGCGCACGATATAAAGCGGAATTGCAAATTTATTCACAGCGGCCATTTTTAGCTGCTACTAGAAACACAATCTGAGAATTTTAAAATGTGGAATCTTGCAATCAAAGCTGTGTCTGATCTTGGCACCCAGTTCTTAAAGAACAGAACAATCAAAGCTGATCAATCATTTAAGATTGAACAAGCCAAGGTTGAGGCGCAAATTAAGATGATCAGCAACAGCGCAGAAACAGAAAAAGATTATGACCTTGCCGCATTACATCAAACACAATACAGTTGGAAGGATGAGTTCGCCCTTCTGATTATCACACTTCCTTTTATTGCTTCATTTGTCCCCGTCCTTCAAGATTACATTGCAACGGGTTTCACATATATATCAAACACACCTGAATGGTATCAAATGGCATTCATGGGCGCGATTGCGGCCAGCCTTGGCATCAGGTGGGCGTTTAAGTTCAATGGCAAATAAAATGAAGGTTTGCGAAGCTATAGAAATCATATCAAAAACAGATATTGCAGAACCAGTGATCATTGATTTGATCAAAAAAACACGCTTGGGTTCACACTTCAGTGAGCTTGATTTAATTAAAATTGAAACAAATGAATTGTTTCTACAACTTGAACAGCTCAACAAATAGGATTTTCCATGGCTTCAGTTAACCCACAATTTTCAATTGCCAATGTCATCACTATCATTTTAACTTTTGTGGTGGCTTTGACAGCATTTAACACAGTTGAAGGGCAGGTTGAAAACAACAAGAAAAGCATTGAAGAAGCCAAGGTTGCAACCAATGAAATGCAACAAAGCGTTCACACACTGACAATTGATGTTGCGCTTTTGAAGCGTGATGCTGAGAATGCAGCCCAACAGCGCGAAGAAATAAAAGCCAATCAAACACAGATTATCAACTTATTACAGGCAAAGGCGAAAATATGACTCTCGAATATCTAACAGCCCTAAAAGCAAAAGTTCCAAAACACAATTTTTTAGAAATTTGTGAATTCCAGCTTTTAATGATTAGCAATGGCAGCGACCATTTAACAGCGGAAGAAGTTCATAGTCTAATGGAAGCATAACTAATGCCAACTTATGATATTGTCAACGGATTAGAAGCAAAGCCAAGGCTTCAAATTGATCATCAAAAGGTTTGCGTCTTTTGGGACACTAACCTTGGGGCATCAGAAGAAGCCCGCGTTGATGCTTACATTGCAGCGCATGGATTAAACACAGCGTTCAAGTATGGTGTTGATTTATCATTAACGGGCTACACTGACAGGCTGACATTGTGGGACTTATGGCTTTCTGATGTTGCTGACTTTATTGAATCAAATCAAATACAAGCAATCTGTTGTTCGCCAAATTGCCCACTGACACAAGATTTTATTTTTAGCGGAGGTTTACAACCTGCTGCTTTCAGTTCATTACTTGCTTCATCTGTTTCTGTTAAGGCGATGCTAAATAGTGAAGTGACTGTTGATATGCTACTTACCCCAATGTTTGAAAATCAGGGAGTCAAAAATTTAACCGTCAAAACAATGGATAATGAAGAAGGCATCTTTTATTTGCAAAATGGCGGCTTGCTTAGAGATAATCTGCCAGTCAATGATCTTTTCTTCAACATTGGCGGCATTGAAAGCGAAGATTTCAAGTATAGCACTTTCGCCCCACCTCAACTATGGTCAACAGATTTTGATTCTGTTCAGGGCAGAACAGGCATCAAGCCACGCAACCCACACAACGAAGCGGCAATCTTAAAAATTCCAAGTTGGCGCATTGGTTGGAAGGCATCAGGAAACATGCCATCACCAACAGCGCAAGAAATTACCAACATGGTGAACAGGGGCAAAGCAGCGGGCGCAATCAGTTTTGATGATCACAAGACGCAATCACGCATTGCAATGACTTTGCGTGACAGAACATCAAATGGTCACTGTGGCAAAGGTGTTGCAATTGGCAAGGTGCTTGAAGAAATAGGGTATACAAATTACAACTATGGATTTAGGACAACACACAGCAACACACTTGCAAACATTGCAGCGGTTGATGATTCAAGCCTTGCCCACTTTAAAAAGCTTGATCCAATATCAAACCAAACTGATGCGCGCTTTGTTTCAACTAACACGCCTGTTCTGGATGCTGAACCAAACCCAGTAAATTCCAGCACAGTCAGGTATTATGATGACGCTTCAGTGAGCGCGGGGCAAAAGGGAATGCGCTTTGATGCTTACAATGGCGCAACCTTCCCGATTGAGTGCTTCATTCATTTCAGCCTGTTTGGGAACTTTGACACTAACAACAATTTAGAATTTTACAATACAGCAAGCCCAAGCAGTCAGACAATCAAAGTCAAAGATGGCGGTTGTGTTATAGAACTAACAAGCCACGGCCATAAAATTAGCCCAATGGCTTTGCGTCATGGTGCAAGCGCTGCTTTTTGCAGTTATGTTGAACCATCTGCAACTTCATCAGTAATGAAAGCAGAAAGGTTCCTTTTTAGTTTATTAAGGGGCAACAGCTATGCAATTGCGGCAAGTAGAAACTTTGACAATTGGATGAACCCTGTTGAACTTTGGGGCGATGGACTAGCCACGCCATATAGCGAACAATCAAACGAAATCACACCTGAGACAAAGAAAATGAAGAAAACACATAGAGCAATAATTGGCGCGCCAACTTTACAATCAAGCACTTTTTTCTTTCAAGGCGGCACTGTTGGAAGTGTTACTGGTTCGCCAGCACAGTTCCCAGTATACTTGGGGCAGCCAAACGACAATAAAGGCGTGACTGATTTCTTTATTGATCATGCTTATGAATTGACCAATCAGGGCACAGGATACAACCTTGCAGATGAACTGGTAATCACTGGGGGTTCTGGCTCAAATGCCAGATTCAAAGCACTTTCCACAAGTTCACCAGCGGGTGTAATTGGCGGTATATTATTAAGCCCAAATAGTGTTTCAAGTTCTTCACTGCAAAGGGGAACAGGGTATCAACACGGCGATGTTTTAACCGCGACAGGTAGCTTTACAGGCTCCAACAATGCCAGAATCTTAGTCAGGAATGATTTTCTTTATCAAATTAAATTTGCAACTGATGATTTTTTTCAAGTTACCCCATTAGGTGAAGTCACTATTGATTACCAAGGTTTATCAACTGACAGCTTAGAAGATATAACTGATGGCTTAATTGCAGCGTGCAAAGCCAATGTTGGAATAAACGCATTATATGAGTTTGAAAAAATACAAGGCTCAAATGCGGATAAAAATGGCCGTTTTGGAATTAGGGCAATATATGGCGCTTCACTTCTGACTGATGAAACGCAAGTTGTAACGCCAATTAAAACTGCTGGTATTGCGCTATTAAATCAACAATTCTTGATTGCTGGCGCACCAAATGATTCCCAGCCTTATGCTTCAGGTGGTGATTATAAAAATTCGCCATTAGGCGCAACAAAGCCCTTGGCGAATGAAATCAGAAACGATAATGATGATATAATTTTCCAAGCAAGCATTGCCAATGTTACAAGCGCAGATGCGGCAGGAGTAGGTATATCATTTCCAGAAGCAACAAGGACGCTTTTATTTTTAGTTCCAACAAATGATGACGCAAAAGACATTGCAAGAATATTTGCGCTGAATGGGGTACAGCCAGCAATAACAAAAATCACTTTTAAAAACACACAAAGGGATGATTTAGCGGACATCGTTATTCTTGGAACTGATTTAAATCCTTGGATTAATGTTTCATCTGTTTACAATTACACCACCTTAAATGCTAACAGCGGCGCAGCTAATAGAACCATTGATCTTGAAGTTGGCAATGTTTATGAAGTTACGCTTGAATTTTCAGCCAAAGACCTTGGCCTTTCTGGAACCAAGCGCTTAGTTCGTCGCGGTTATTGTTAGCAATGCCAGTGTCACCACTTAGGGCTTGCCAACGCTGCGGTGTTGCAGGATGCACCCAGCACAAGCCCAAGAAGGTGTGGCACAGTTCAACAACACAGACGCGCAACCAATACGGTTCAACCCGGTGGAAGCGAACAAGGGCGGCAGCACTGGCAAGGGATGGACACCTTTGCCAAGTTTGCACCACCAGAGGCGTTATAAGCCCAGCCAACATCGTTGATCACATTACCCCACAGCATAAACAGCAATTCGATTTTTTTGATCTGGCGAACTTACAGGCCATCTGCAAGCCATGCCACGACATCAAGACCGCTGAAGAAGCCAAGCAAGCCAAAGGGCTGAAATCAAAGCCTGACTATATCGTATAACAAAACCCTTCTGTTATTCCTTTTTATTCTATAGATTCCCTTTACATTTTATTTAATGGGGTACATAATGACCCCATCAACTCAACAATCAAAGGTAATTAAAATGACTAAATCACAAGCTGATCAAATAAAAATCTTGGTTAGACTAGGCGACAGCTTAGAATTGGCAATTAAAACAGTTATTGACCAAGAAAAAAAAGATGCAGCCATCTATAAAGCTGCATACGAATCATAAGGCAATCAGGGCTAAGCCCCGCCACTTAAACAAAGGAATAGACATGAGCCGATTAAGTCCAGTAATTCAAGAAGCCAACCGCATTGCATTGATAAGAAGCGCAGCAAAAAACCTGAAGAAAATGCAGATTCGTCGATGGTTAAAAGAAAACCCTGAAATTGGAACAACAACAACAGGGCGCTTCTATAAGATGGTTCAGGTTGGCAACACTTACAAAATGAGATATGTATACCCACCTGTCAACCCATTAGCTTAATAATTAAACGGGGCGAAAGCCCTATTTTTTTATTTAAATTAATTTCCTAAAAGTGTTGACATGAATTGAATGGGGTATATAATTACCCCATCAACTCAACAAGGCAAAGCCTTAAAGGAAATCAAATGATTAAATATAACACTGAAAAACTTACCGCTTTATATGCAGCCCTTGATTATATGCAATGCGCTGACTTAGATACAGACCAAGTTGAACGCGCAATTGAGTTGCTAGAAACTGAATTGGCTTCTGCCAGATTATCTAAATAATTAAACGGGGCGAAAGCCCCACCATGTTGAGGCGATATACAAGCATAAACGCATCAATCAATACGTCAATGACGTACAACACAGGAAGCGACCCAATGAAATCAATTTATAAAAGCCTTAAAGATCTAACAATCCCTAATGATTGGGAAGATATTACTTATGGCAATGATGCTTGCCCATCATACCTATCAGGCAAATTTCAAATCTTTTGTGACCATAAAGATGCGGAGCAAAGAGAATGCCCATCATGGAAGCGCTTTCAAGTGATCCAAGTGAATGATGACTTAGAACCAGCGGATAAGGGCATAGGCTTTGAATGTGAAACAATTGAAGAAGTTCTTTCAATGTTTAAGCGCCTTGGCAATCATGACAACATAACCTTTCTTGAAAGATACATATCTTTGTGGGAAATAGCTTGCGACACTGACAATGATTTAGAATCATTAGCAAGGGTATATCTTGGATTCTGTTCAGCCAATGGCTTTCATGGCAGCGCTGATGACCTCCTTCAAGAACTTAAAGGTGCATTATGAAAGCAACAAAGAAGGCAATGGCGGTGCATACCACGCAACACCTGATTGATTATGTTGAAGGCATTGAAGCTAAGTTTGCAACCGCTTCACCATATGCAAGACGGTTGAGATTATCTAACCACAACAGGAACATTGGGATCATCTGTGATGAGATACAGCGGCGACAGATTGAAGCTATGAAGCAGGGCTTGCCTTATCCTGTGTTCAATGAGACAGGGCCAACCATGCTGATGCAATCGCGCAAGAATGGCAAGGCACACATACAATCAAAATGGGATAAATACAATGGGACAATATAAACTTAATCAGGCTGTGTGGAACTCAAGTTTGACAGGATCATCAAAGCTTCTGGCCTTGTGCTTGATCAGACACGCATTCGCAGGAAATTTTGAGGTTCCCAAATCATTGATCATGCTTGAAACAAATCTGTCAAAGAAAACTATACGCAAGCACATTGATCAGCTTGAAGCTCATGGGTGGCTCAGGGTTGAACGATCAGGTGGTGGGAG
>Ga0209092_10003650_pt1 | contig 13241 bp, 15 predicted proteins | sample FraStrMetagenome_FD_187446 | JGI IMG/M metagenome (GOLD analysis project Ga0209092, IMG submission 187446) | Marine eukaryotic phytoplankton communities from Arctic Ocean - Fram Strait ARC3M Metagenome (SPAdes) (version 2) | ecosystem: Environmental > Aquatic > Marine > Oceanic | place: Fram...
ATAATAAATTCATCTATTTCAGGATTTTCTTTAAGTGCTTGTTTTGCAACTTCAAAATGGCCAGAAGTGGGGGGTTTAAAACCACCACCATATACTGCTACTACCTTCTTTTTTTCTTGTTCTGGTAGTAACCCTTCTATTAAATAACTTGTTAAACTCATTTAGTTAAAAATTGTTTTAATCGCATTTGTGCCTCTTCTTTAGACATAGTATACTCAATTACATCATATATAAAATCATCGCTTAACATAGCTTGAATTTCTGCTTTGTCTTGAGCTTTTCGCTCATCAGATTTCTTTTGCTGAGCTGGTGTTTTAGGTTTAGTACCTTGTGGAGTAAAAGGTTTAAGATATTTATCTATAATCTTATCTATATCTTGCATTCTATCATCTAATGTGTTAGCTACTGCAACAAAATTATTACCAAATAATTCAGCATATTTAGGTAAATTATCTGTTACCCCTTTCCAAGTACGCATTACAATGGCAGGTGCTAAACTTCTATCTTCACCTCCTGATTTTGTATATCTGTCTTGGTTTTGGCTTAATGAACGTTCTAAATCAGTATACACATATAGCATAAACACATCATACCCCGCTTCATCTAACTCAGTTTTCAGTTTAGCTGTCGTATTATATGACGCAGCTGTACCATCTAGTATAAATGAATCTTTACCTGAGATGATTTGTTCCATTTCGCCTTTGAACTGTTTATTAGCTGCTGCCATTTGTTTGGCTTGCTCACTTCTTTCTTCAGGTGTAGCATTTTTTAAATCTAAACTAACATTAGCTTTTTTTAATAAAGGGACATAAATATCATCTACATTCATTACTTTTAGACCTCCTAAGTCTAAACCACGTAATATATATCCTTTACCTGCTCCAGGTGCTCCTGCTAAGATAACCGCTTTTGGGCTACCTTGTGCTTCTTTTAATAATTGTACTAAACTTATCATACTGTAGGTTTTCCGAACATTAATTTTCTATATTTTTTCCCTCCTAAAACACGATCATATGAACCATCGTCATACATTTCTATTTCTTTACCCTTAAGTGCCTTACGTATTGTATCTTTGTCTGTAACTTGTATTACATTTGCCTTAGATAATATGTCAGCCATTTTACCTGATGCTTCAATGTATGTTCCAGAATTACTTAATTTATCTATTGTACGACCTATTGAACCTCTTTTACCTTGGCTTGAACCATCATGTCCCAAACCAACGTATTTAGTACCACCAGCTCTTTTTTTAGTTACTGTAACAGCATCTATTTCTGGGTCATCATCTAAATCGATAATTTCATAATCTGAACCTGCTAAGTCTCCTACTGATTTATAATTAGGGTGACCACCAATTGGTCCATAAGCATTTTGAATTAAATCTAAGATGTCTTTTTCTACATCTTTAAGTTCACTAGATGAGATTGGTTTCCATGAGTTTTTAGGAATATCTATTTCATTTAATAGATCTAATAATTTAATCATAATTAAGCATGTTTATTATACATATTGATAAAAACATCAAGTGGCGTTCTATGCCCCATACCTTCAACTTCATCATGTATTGCTATATTACTATGAACAGACCATAGTTTTTTAGTTCTTTCAGGATCAATAATATTATCTTCAGTACCTAAGACAATCGTACGTTTGTATGTGTTACCATAATATTCATGATTTACTGGGATTGTTCTACTATGTAATGCAGGGTTAAATAATAAAACATCAACTCCTAACCTTGAACCTATAATATCAGCAACATATCCACCCATACTAGAGCCTATAATTAAATCAGGCATACCTAAAGTAAGGATAAATTCATTTAAATCTAATGTTTCGTAATCCATAGCAGGAGCATAAACAGCACCTTTTGTTGCTAAGAAAGACACCTTTGTTCCTCCTGGTTCACTTTCTAAACCGTGTAAATATACTATTTTTTTCATAACCTTTATTTAATTAATATTTTTTATAATTTCTCTATTTCTTTTTTTACTTCTGTGTAAAAATCAAATTTCTTATCTGCTATCGTAGTAACTGCTTTTAATATCTCATCTACACAAATTAATGCACATTGTTTAGCTAAACTTATAGACATATTTTCAACTTCTACACCTCTTATAGTTCTATATTTAAACCTATCTACTAACTCTTTTGCCTGCTGTAATACTTGTAATGCTGTCATAACCTTTATTTTATAATTGTAAGTTCGTTTAATGCTTCTAATGTTCCTTCGAAACCTGGAATGTCTTTAGTTTCTTTTAAGATTGTAATATCTTTATAATTAATTCTACCTACTGTTTTTTTACCTAACATATTGTAATCATATAATGTAATACAAGTAGGACCTAATTTTGTAACATTCATTCCTTTAGTTGAAAAATAACCCTCATCTTCATGAATAGCATCACCCTCTTCATTAACTCTAAATACCTTTGGAAAATCACCATACTCATTATCTTCACCACCTCTTTTATAAGAAGTAATTCCTTTTATAGTAAATCTAGCATTTCCTTTTTCAATAATTTCTTTAATTTTTGACATAACCTTGATTGTTAATTATTAATACCCTATGAATATACGAAAGATAGCCCGGGAAGCCAAGCCTCCCGTGCATTATTTTTACCAGTTGTTAACATCATCTTCGCCACGTTTTTCGTGGTCGTATTCAGTATAAACTCTTAGGTTTAAGTACTCATTATCTCCTAGATAAGAGGTATCTTCTCTAATATCTTTGTCATATGCAAAACAAAAATCATACTCCTCTTTTGTAAGGATTTCTTTTGTATTCATAATCTCTTCAAACCTAAAATATTCCTGTTCTGCAATGTAAATACTTTCTGGACTCATCATATAACCTTAATTTTTAAATGTTGTGCTTAACTGCTCAACATGGTAAATATACGAACCCTCTCCCGGGTAGCCAAATTTTATCGCATAAAAAGCCCGGAACGTCTTCCGGGCTTATGTTGTTAAGTTGTAGATTGAAACCGCATGCATTTAAGATTAGCGGATGGTGTTTTACACTCTTGGGATCTTTTACCTGGACTACTCCTTACCAGCTTTGACCTTAACTAACTTGATATGAATATACGACCTTTCTCCCGTGTAACCTAATTTTTACGCGGTTCTCTTTGAAGTAGTTTTAAAGGTATTTGTGTATGGTTTTGGTTTAGGGTTTTCAATATCAAATAATGCTTTAACATGGTTGAATATTTCTATATTTTCTTCCTGAGTACGAGGTGACTCATATACTTCCCAATTTTTACCTTTTAAACGTTTACCTGATTTATCTTCACCTCTAGATTTAGATTTTAACCATAAAACGCCTACACGATCAATCTTTTTACCATAACATTCTTCGTAACATTGAGCATATATTGCTCCTTGTAAATCGTAAGTTGTTTGTAAGTGATTAGATGTTTTAAAATCTATAATCCAGCGTTCCATTTTACCATCTATTTCAATTTCACATACTAAATCACAGGTACCTGCTACTTTAATTTCATCTGAAAATAAATGTACTTCCGCTTCTATTAATGTTGGGTTATAAGTTTCCCAGAAATCTACAAATCTAAGGAACATTTGCCATACATGAGCAGGCATTTTAGGGTTACCATCTTTGTATAAAAATGTAATTTCTTCACCGTTTAACCAGTCTTCAATCATTTCATGTACTAATGTTCCTTCTTCTGCTGCTTTCTTAACAATCCATTCCGCACTGTAACCTACTTTTTTAAGCCAGTCTTCGAAGTATTTACCTTTTGGGTAAGAACTTAAAACATGAGTTACTGATGGGTAATAATTACCATTACGTCTATAATACCTTGAATCAGGCATTGTAACTTGTTGATAATCATCTGAAATTTCTAATAATCTTTTGTATGATTTTTTAATCATATAGCTAATTTTTGTTCCATTAAATCATAGTAGGTTAATGGAATTGTTTTTTGAATAAGTTTAGTGAAATTTTCGAAACCCATTTCACTCGGGTCCTTATCTTGCATATCTACAAGATAGACTTCTTTACCTTCTGCCATTAATCGTTCGCAGAATTTTAAAGCTTGTTTAATTGCATCCCTATCTAATGCAATGTAAATTTTTCCAACGGTAGAAACAACTATTTTTTTCATTAAGCTGTTCTGTATATTTTTCCCTAATAAAGGGATTGCGTTTCTTTTTATAGCAATAGCATCAAATAACCCTTCACATAAAATAATAGGAATATTCCAGTTAATTAAATGTTCATTTGGTACTACATCTCTACTTACTGATGGGTTACGATACTTAACATATGGTTCTTTTTCAAATGAACGAGCAGTAAAATAATTTAATCTACCATCGGCATCATATGTTGGGAGTATAATCATATTTTTGTATAAACCTGTTTTACAATAACCTATATTATATTTGAGAATATCGTATTTACTCACGTGTCTATTATTTAGGTACGCGAGCGCGTGTCTAGCCATTATATCGCTGTTATCAACGTTATTTAGGCTAATATATTCATCTGGTAGTGCAACAGTGGATACAACTTGTGTTTCCTTAATTGATTTAGAAGACTTAACTAAACTACCTAATTCTACAAATTTATCTGATGCTGCTTTTACTTGTCTAAATAAGTTATATACAGTAGTTCCTCTGGCATCACAAGCCCAACAATGCCAAGGATTTTTACCTTCGCGATTTTCAGTTAAGTTAACCTCTAATTTGGGTTTATGGTGGTTACATAAAGGGCAGTGGTAAGCATAATTGTTTCGGGCAGTTGCCTTCCCTGAACCTAATACCGAATTTACTAATGTAACTAATAACTGATTTACCATAAATGGTAATATACAACTTTATTTTCGCTCAACCACGAGATCTTCAAATGCTATATCAGCTAAATCTTTGGTAAAAAATTTGCCTAATATATTATCATTAAAAAATTCATCTGGTTTTTCTAGTACTTGGTAAAGCATTTGATATTTAATTTCAAAATAAGTAAGTTGTTTTTTAGTCTCTACACATTTTAAAATGGTACGTTCAAATTCATCTTTTTTACCCTCAAGTAATAGCCGTTTAATATCAGTTTGAGACCCATAATATTTAAGCCAATCTGATTCTTTAACTATTAATTTATATGAAGGTCTTCTACCAACCACCCCAGTAAGGGCGGCTATTTCTTTTTTACCTAGTTTTTTCTTTTGATTGTGAAATAATACTTTCTTCCCAATATACGATTTACCCGAAGGTTTATGTGTTGTCATGTAAACGAAACCGAATGTATTTTCTGGGAATTGAGTGATATCTCCTATTTCATGTTGTTTATAGGTCCAACTCATAATTTTATTTTAAAGTTATTTATAAATATTAAACTATTTAATAATATAATATTCTTTTTTTGTTTGTATTTGGTTTTCCCACATATCAAACTTAACTATTTTTTTAGATTCCTTATTACTCTTGTAGGCATTTGAGTTTTCTCTGATAATTTTCATGTATTCTTGAGGAATATTTTTCATTTTACTTAATTGCAACCATAAAGATTTTGATTCTTCTCTTTGACCTATATACCAAGAAGTAAATGCTTTTTGAAAAATTAACATATAATCACCCGGATAACCCACATCATATTCTAATGGGGGTGAATTAGTATATTGTAAACCTAAACAGGAGTACATATAAGATGTTTTCCATTCTTCCCTAGAACTATGAATTTTACTTAAGTGGTAGTATGCTTCTGGTCTAGTAGGTAAATAAGCAACCGCAGTTTGTAATTGTTCCCTTTCATAATCAGGACGTCTTTTAGTATTATGTAGTTGTTTCCAAGTTTTTAAAACACAACAATAAGCCATTTCAGGGTCATAGGTATGTAATAACTCGGCTGCCCTTAAAAAATAAGATAGAGAGGCTGCGCCCTGTCCAATTTTTTCATATTCCTCCCCTAATTCAGCATTAATATAGGGATCATGGGGGTTATTAATATACTTATGTAAATATTCTTTTAGTCTATCCATTTATCATATAATCTTTAGCAAATAACGATTCTTTATCTATATCCGCAATAATGTTTTTATTAAATTTACTAAGATATTTTTTATTTACCCACCAATCTTCATATGGGCTATTTTTATCTGGGGATATGTTAGCAGCTATAATTGTGTACCCTTTATTTAAAAGTAATTCCCTAGATTTAGTTCTCCATTCTTCATTTTCATCATTATAAAAATCATGTTCATAAGTTATTATACCAAATTCTAAAACATCAAACGGTATTTTTTGCAAAACTTTAAAAGTATTAGGGGCGGGGTCAATATCTAATTGTAGATAGTCTATATAACGGGGTAGACCATTATCTTTGCATAATTTAATATAGTCAACTTTAGTAGCATCTTTAAGCAAGCAAACATCATTAGGTCTTTCATTCTTCCACCCTTCTATTAAACTTTTTTGTAAATCTAAAGACACACCTTTCCATCCTAATTTAGACAATAAAGCAGTATTATTACCATAAAAAGGATGACCAGCTCCTATTTCTAAGTAAGTACCATCGGTTTTCCCATTTAAACAAGCTAGGGTAAATAAATCTTGATAACATTGTGAGTAGTTTCTTTCGATTTGTTTTAATCCTGGGAATTTGAATTTGAATTTATTATATTCTTTTTTATTATAAATTAAAGGTTCATGCCATGTTACTTTTTTAGGTTTTAGGTTAAAAGGAAAATCGTCTTCCCATTCCATCTTATCTAATAAGTTAATAGGCATTTTTAAAATGTAGGCAGCATTATCTTGATAACCAAAAGATATTAATAGGTTATCTCCTTTAACTAATAAACCACAACAAAATTCAATTTGGGTATCCATAAAGCTAAATGCTTTTGATAATGAAACTAAATTCCAATCTTTATCCCATACCATAAATCTATGATAATAAAATGCATCTTTTTTCATACCATGATGGTGGAAGAAATCTACCTCATGTGTTATACACATTCTATAATCACCAAATTTAACTACGGGTGAACTCCCTCTTATTCCTCTAGGTAATTCAAGTTTATCATCCTTAGTAATTACTGTTTTACTACTAATTATATCTAATGTCCCCTCTTTTACTTTTTTTGTTGATTTATCTTTTATATTTACCTTAACGATTTCAAGTGGGTTTGCCCATTTGACAAAATGGTAAGGCATATCAAAGATAGGCATCCAATTTTTTTCTAAATAAGTATGGGGGTCTACTTCTATTCTATCTCTAGATTTTTCAATACATTTTTTCCCATCCCATTCTACCTCACATAGTTCCATTCGACCCTCACCATCGTCCTTAACATCTCTTCTAACCCCACAAACATAAAGTTTTTTATCCCATTTAAATACCCTTGCATCCTCTAAGCCAATAAAAGTCCATACGGGTTTTATATCTCTTTTAGATGTATCTATTTTCTGATATGTATCTACCTCTAAAGTATCAGGATTTATTTTACATAAATAATTACCTGTTCTTAGATTAATGTCATCTTCAGGATTTAAGTAAGCTAATACCCCCCACTTACAATTAAATTTTTGGTTAAATTCACTATGATATAAAGAATAATGAACATGGCGTATATTTGCTATAATGTCCCCTTTATCTTCAAATAAAGCAACATTACATAACCCAGTACCATGTGTTAATTCAGATGGCAATATTAATGGAGAAATTGTTCCCCCATTATTTATAACAATTTTTGATAAATTTTTTATCATTTAAAAACAATTTTTATTTACTGGTTGTTTATAGAAGAAATAATTTTTTGAGTATCAAATATTTCACTTAAATCATTATATGGGATGTTATGTATTTCTTCTGTCAGAGCAAAAGGATTATAAATTGCATTATCTAAAATTGGTTCCTTTGTGAATATTTCTGATTTTATATTATCGTGTAGTTTATACCCAAATATTTCAGGTTTTGTTGTTACCCAACAAACCGTTGATTTAAGATTTAAAGCTGCAGATAAATGCTGGGCAAAAGAATCTATTAATAACCTTTTTTTAGAAATTTGAAGTAAAATAGCTATACTTCTATAGTTATCTAAAGCATGTAATGTATTTGGATAAACTTTTTGATCTTCTCTCTTTATGTGTACTATAGTATAATCCTTTTTAAAGTAATTGATAATATCTAAAACATTAGATTCTGGGATATCTCGTGTCCATGAGTAGTTATAGGATTGTTCTGCTGGTCCCCCATTTGTTTGAATTGCTAAAATAGGTTTTTCTGTTTTGTAGAAAGGGGTAAAATAATCTATTTCAGGTTTTGTTAAAAATAATTCTGGTTGTTCATTGTTGTATGTTAAATCAAAAATTTTACACCATGTTTTAAGTAAGGGTATTGGTGACTCAAGTATAAAATCACTATCCCTATATGGTTCATTTACAAATAACTTACATTCTTTCCCTTTTATGTATTCAAGGTATAATCCTTGTATATTATTTATATTTTTTACTTTATCTACTTGGGGGTTATTTAAAAAAACATCAGGGTAGGGTGTTACTACTATTAAAGTAGAATCCTTATAATGATTTTTAATGACTTTAACCATGGCGGTGGCCATTATTGATTTTCCTAGACCTCCTTCTATTTGAAATATAATATTCATTTATAACTTTTTAATTTATAACCAATATACTAAAACTAATTAGTGATTCCTACTAATTTATAATTCTTCTTCAAAAACCATTTTCCATGGTAAACCCTCAGAAATAGATGGTTCTGTATCTAGTGCCTCCATCTCGTTTATATCTTCTGTATTTAAGTTTTCATAAAAAGATTTATCTACATTTGAAGTTACCCAACCTTGAACAATTTCTTCTGTAATATTTTCAAAAGGGATAAAACCTTCATCTGATGGACTACCTGTTAAAGTAAGCTCCCCTACTTTTTTTGCTAAATACTCTCCTTTATTAGATAAACATCTCCAATAAATAAGGGTAATAACATCATTACTATCTAATCTTTCTATATTTGATATTTCCCAATTGTGTGTAATCATTTTTTTTAATTTTAATTTATTATAAATTCTTGTTTAACAGGGAAGTATAAGGCACCTCCTATATTTACATTAGGTAGTAATCGACTTTTTAATAACCCGTAATCTTCATCAGTCATTTCATTTGCGCTCCAAATGGTATCAATAATGATTAAATCATACATTTCTGATGTTGTGTAGTTATGTATATCTCCTTGAATAATGTTTATATTAGAATCTAGATGGCCTGATATATTATTAAAGTTTATAACTTCTTGGTTTATTTCTACTACGTCTACTTTACTACAGTTTTTTTCGGTAATTAATTCTTGTGGGATTAAACCAAATCCTAAACCTGCTACTAATACAGAATCATACGAAAAACCATTAAAGGAATCTTTATAAAAAGAAGAACAATTATCGCACCCACCTAAAAATAAATTTGTATATTGTTCAATATTTGATATCCATTGTTGAGTATCATTAAACTTCATAATAGTAACCCCATCTTCAGATTTAAAAACATTAAAATCTGTACCTGTATAATCTTGAATATTGTTATCTATAAATTTCATATTTTGTTTATTAATTAATACAATTTAGTACTGCAGTCACTACACCAGAACCATTAGTAGTATATACTTGGAATGAAGTTCCACTACTAGATGTAGACATACCTCTATTTATACTAGCATCTAAAGTTGTTTGGTTTGATTGATAAACAGTATCACCCACTACAGGTAATAAACCACTCCCATTATGGTAATAAGTGTTAATAAGGGCAATATCACAAGCAAATACAGGTTTTGGTTGAGTGATAGATGTATAAAATACAGTAAGATTACTATAACCATAAAATTCACTATATTTGTCAGGGTTTGTATTTGAAATACTTGAGGAGGCTATCATACCACTAAGTGATAAATTCACTGCTGGTAGTGAAAGTTCATTTCCTATTTGACTTCCGCTTATTGGTCCTGATGATGGTAATGCCATAATTATTTACATTTACATTGATTATTTTCTAAAATTTCAACTTTAATAGTTAAAGTTTTAACTGCCTCAATTAATAATGGAACAATTTTTTCATAATTAACCGCTTTATATCCGCTTTCTCTTGTTGTAACAGCTTCTGGTAGTATATTTTCAATTTCTTGTGCTATTACACCTACATCATGTCCTTTATTACCATGGATTGTTTTTATTTCTTCTTTAGTTAATTCTTTCCAATCAAATGTGTTACCTGTTACTCCAATTACTTTACATAAAGCATTTTCTATAGGTTTAATGTTACATTTTAATCTTCTATCAGAAGTAGAAAATGCTACAACATCATTTGTTGCATCAATCCTACCTGTGGTTGAACTGAGTGTTGTAGTACCACCAACTTGTAAATGAGTTTTTACAGTCATATTCAAAGCATATGCTGTATTGGTTGTTGTTGTTGTAATATTACAACCCCCTATAATTGTACTAAATTGATGACATACTACGTTTTGGCAACCCGATAGGATAGCACCACAACCCCCATTTGTACATATTCTATTACAATACCCACCAAGAATTGAAGAATCTGTAGCAACTATAGTGTTATTTTTACCTCCCCCTATAAAGCTACAACCTGCATTAGCAGTGTTGTTATAACCTCCTCCAATTGTTGAAGCAAAACTACTCGCATTGTTGGAGAAACCTCCACCTACAAAAGCATAAGTTCCTTGAGCACAGTTGGATAGACCACTTGCAACACCAGAATATTGAGCGCTTGCGTTGTTGCTTCCACCACCACCTACAAAGCTACGATTACCATTTGCGCTATTAGAGGATCCCGCAACAACAGCGCTACACCCACCTGTTGAGCAATTGTCGGTTCCAGCTCCAATAAAGTTATTTCCACATCCTGTTCCAGTATCATTAATTAGATTGAGACATCCTGCAACTATAGCACTCCCCCCATTTGTAGATGTTTGAACAGAATTTTTAAAACCAGCTCCTATAAAAGCATACTGACCTGAACCTGAGACATTGTTGCAATTACCTGCTCCTATAAAGGAACTAACAGAAGAACCTGTATTTAAACTACCACCTCCTATTGAGGTATTGTTTGCTAAACCTTCCTTGTGCCCCGATCCAAATTGTAAATTACCTCCTTGTACTATATTTAAACCAGTATCCTCTCCATTAACAAAAATGTGTTTATCCCCATATGAGGCATACAGATTAGATTCAGCAGTATTAAAGTTACCATCCATATCAGAAAGAATATAAGAAAATTCATCAGTACCATAAGTTAGAACCAACTTTTCATTTTCACCAATTTTAGCACCCCCATTTACTGTAAGATTTGAACCATCAAATGTTAAATTAGATTCACCTACAACTGAAGATCCCCCAGTAGCTGTTATTAATCTATTATTGGAATTACCTGTAATTGATAATGCACCTGTTGAACCTTGTGCACCTTTAGTACCTGCTGTACCTTGGTTACCTGTTCCTGTACTACCTTTAGTACCTGTAGCACCTTGTGTGCCTGCCCCTGTTTGTCCTTTTTGCCCTTTTTGGCCTGTTGTACCTTGGCTACCTGTTCCTGTACTACCTTTAGTACCTGTTGTACCTTGAGTAGCTGTTCCTGTTGTACCTTGTGCTCCTTTAGTTCCTACTCCTACTTCACCTTTTTGTCCTTTTGCTCCAGTTGCTCCTTGTGCACCTGTGCCACCTTTTTCACCTTTTTGACCAGTTGAACCTTGTGAGCCTGTACCACCTTTTTGACCAGTTGCTCCTTGTGAACCTGTGCCACCTTTTTCACCTTTTTGACCAGTTGAACCTTGTGAGCCTGTACCACCTTTTTGACCAGTTGCTCCTTGTGAACCTGTAGTACCCTTTTGTCCTTTTTGTCCGGTTGTACCTTGAGTACCTGTAGCACCCTGTGAACCCGTACCACCTTTTTCACCTTTTTGACCAGTTGAACCTTGTGAACCCGTACCACCTTTTTGTCCTTTTGCTCCAGTTGCTCCTTGTGAGCCTGTGCCACCTTTTGCTCCAGTTGTACCCTGTGTACCAGTTGTTCCTTGTGAACCTGTTGCTCCTTTTTGTCCTGTTGAACCTTGTGCACCTGTGCTACCTTTTTCACCTGTTTGGCCTGTTGTACCTTGTGAACCAGTACCACCTTTTTGTCCAGTAGTACCTTGTGCACCTGTGCCACCTTTTTCACCTTTTTGACCAGTTGAACCTTGTGAGCCTGTACCACCTTTTTGACCAGTAGTACCTTGGGTACCAGTAGTACCTTGGGTACCTGTTGTACCTTGTGAACCAGTTGCTCCTTTTTGTCCTGTAAATCCTTGTGAACCAGTGCCACCTTTTTGACCAAATGTACCTTTTTCACCAGTTGTTCCTTGTGAACCAGTGCCACCTTTTTGACCAAATGTACCTTTTTCACCAGTTGTTCCTTGTGAACCAGTGCCACCTTTTTGTCCCGTAGTACCTTGGGTACCAGTAGTACCTTGAGTACCTGTAGCACCCTGTGAACCCGTACCACCTTTTTCACCTTTTTGACCAGTTGAACCTTGTGAACCAGTTGCTCCTTGTGAACCAGTACCACCTTTTTGGCCTGTTGTTCCCTGAGCACCTATTTCTCCTTTTTGTCCTTTTTGACCAGTTGTTCCTTGTGCACCTATTTCTCCTTTTTGTCCTTTTTGACCAGTTGAACCTTGCGTACCCGTTGTACCTTGGGTACCTGTTGTTCCTTGTGCACCTATTTCTCCTTTTTGTCCTTTTTGACCAGTTGTTCCTTGAGAACCAGTACTACCTTTTTGTCCTTTATCTCCTCTATCACCTGTAGCAACAAATGATACAATTACATCTTCATTATTTGAGAAGGGGGATGCAGTAGATGATGCTTGTTCATCTATAAATACTGACCACCAACCTGTATTATTAGTTAAATCAGATATACTGAATAATATATATTGTGTAGCGTCTGTTCTATTTGATAATCTAACATGACCCTTAATAGCAGATGTAACAGCATCTATTGATTGTAAAAAATCGTCTATATTACTGGCATTATCGTCAGTTGAGTCAATAAACATTTTTCCTGCTGTATTCTGGGTTGTAGAATTTAATCTTACTTTACCAGTTCCTGGGTCAGCATCACTTGTACTTGAAGAGAATGTATAATCGAATGTAGCACCACCAAATGAACCATCTGTTCCTTGAGCACCTATTTCACCTTTTTGTCCTTTTTGTCCAGTT
>Ga0209092_10003653_pt1 | contig 13235 bp, 5 predicted proteins | sample FraStrMetagenome_FD_187446 | JGI IMG/M metagenome (GOLD analysis project Ga0209092, IMG submission 187446) | Marine eukaryotic phytoplankton communities from Arctic Ocean - Fram Strait ARC3M Metagenome (SPAdes) (version 2) | ecosystem: Environmental > Aquatic > Marine > Oceanic | place: Fram...
ACTGATTTTGAATCAGAGCTTGCAGCAATCGGAATATCTGCAGCCGATAGAGCTAAATGGATGCAAGATCCAGCAAATCACCAAAAGGAAATAGCTAAAATGACGAATGCTTTAGAAGAAATTGGAGCAGCAGGAGTATCTGCAGCAGATAGAGCTAAATGGATGCAAGATCCAGCAAATCACCAAAAAGACATAGCTAAAAGCACTGATTTTGAATCAGAGCTTGCAGTAATCGGAATATGTGCAGCCGATAGAGCTAAATGGATGCAAGATCCAGCAAATCACCAAAAGGAAATAGCTAAAATGACGAATGCTTTAGAAGAAATTGGAGCAGCTGGAGTATCTGCAGCAGATAAAGCTAAATGGCTCATGGACCCTACGAATCACCAAAAAGAAATAGCTAAAAGCACTGATTTTGAATCAGAGCTTGCAGCAATCGGAATATCTGCAGCCGATAGAGCTAAATGGATGCAAGATCCAGCAAATCACCAAAAGGAAATAGCTAAAATGACGAATGCTTTAGAAGAAATTGGAGTAGCAGGAGTATCTGCAGCAGATAGAGCTAAATGGATACAAAATCAGACATTTTCTGAAGCACCATCGGAAAGTAAGTCCTCCATGTCACCAGGCACATCTTCGGCTTCAGAGAAAAAGAAATGGCTCGAAAATGCTTTCAAATAATAATATCTTGTGCAAGGAAAACATGTAATGAATATTTAATATTCTCCAATGATTTTATTTTACATCTAGTGCCCTAAAGCTAGAAAAAATTAGCATATTTACATTTTCATTTGTATAATCTGTCATTCTACATATAGTTCATCTTCGGAAATAGTACATGCTTCATCTCATATTCCTGAAACTAATGTCTCTGTTTGCTTAAGACATTTAGTGCAACGTTATACTGGATTCATTTTGTACTAAATATTGTTACTGACACTTCCGTTTGGTCAAGGTAGCTTGAGTCTTTTCTTTTTCAAATTACGGTTTGTCAATCCTCTTGGAAAAAATGCCAACTTACTTATCTCTTCTTTACCTTTACGTGATTTTTCATCTTTCGGCTTTATGCTTTTGGTACTTCCTTTACCGTTCATATCATCAACTTTTTCGGCTCTATTTACTTTCTCATTTGTTGTGCGAGATTTCTTCATTTCATTGATTTTGCTTCGTTTCCCCCCTCCTTTTGGATTAATCCTGTGCATTCCAGAAGGAATGAGTCCAATGGCTGCACAATGACTTCTTTCAACTTTCACCAATCGTTCATGCATGCCAATATTCTCTGATAATCGCAAGGCCTCATTAACGGATTCTTTCTCTTCAAATTGTATTAAGCCACGTTGCTTCGATTCTCCTCGTTGTTTCGGATTTGAGCTTTTGAGACGAAGTATTTTTGCGTGTACTATTGCTCCGCATTTCTTGAAGGTATCAACTAGGTCCATATCTTCAGTTCCAGGAGATAAGTTCGATACATGGATGGTGAAAGGATGAGCAGGATAGCTCATTTTCCCAATTTGAACGAAATGGGGGAGTGGTTTGACAACCTTTAAGTTAGTCGGCTTTGGAATATCATTTTCAACACTATTTATGAAGTTCTCATCTTCCTTGGCGTCTTTTTCTAACTTTCTCTTTTTGTTTGCAGTGCTCATGTCATTTTCTTCAGGCTCAATATTCGATTCAATTTCATCTAGGGATCTCTTATTATCGGTTTCAGATTGAGGTTGAAGTTCCTCAATTGGCAGGGAAGGTGTCGTTATGCTGTTTGTTAGTTTTCTAAGCTTAAGACGAATTAGATTCGTGGCGTTTTTAATACTCTCAAGTGAACCATAGTTTTGTTCAAAATTCAAAAAATCTTGACAAAGTATGACGCCGCTGGATTTGTTCAGAGAGATTTCTCCTAAACTACTGCTATCATCCGTTACTGTATCCCCAGCAGCTTTTATTGCTCGATGATAGAGCCCCCTAATTCTACGAAACTTTTCAACAATATTTACATTTTCAATATCATCATTATCAATTACTTTCCGGGAATTCCCATCTTCTACACTGAGAACAAATGCAATGTACTCTCTCCAACCATCAACAAATTTCGGATGAATGCGAACTAACTTTTCATAGCATTTCACGGCCTCTTTTTCTACTTTTCCCTCCAGAGCTATTTCTTCCTCTGTTGGCTTTATCTTTCGCTTGCGTCCACCATGATTTTCTTCTTCTTGCAATTCTGAATCAGGTGGAAATTGTAGATGAATGGAGTATATGATTCTCGACTCAGTCGCAGCGCGCTCTTTCCATAGTTTGGCTCGTCCTAGATTCCAATTATGATGATTTTTTCGTACATATAAATCAGCTGCATCAAACGCTTCACGCATATCATCAATGATATCATGTACTAACTCAACTTTATCTGGAGAATTGATATTTGGACCTTTTTCAAACAGTGCAGATGGAGCCTTTTCAAGATCTTTGTGAGAAACATCATAAGGAGGTATGCTATGGCTATTATTTATCGAGAGAACTTTGAAAAGACGACGTCGAATGACTCGTGGTACTTCCATGTGTACATCCAAACAAGCTTCTGGGGAGGGTAAAAATTTTGCTTCGGTGGAAACTTTCGCAATTTCTAGCAAACTGTCCAAATCAATTTCAGAAAATAAATCAAGTGTTCGACAATGCATTTGAAGTTTAAATAAGGTAGCACTATATGGACAATTTCGAACAGACCGATGACATGCGTCAAGCAAAACGTCTGGGGAAAGGATATTTGGACTAGATTTCGTAATTGTCAAAAGAAATTGTATATAATTGACCCAAAGAAGTTCTACCGTAGGACACTCTGATATCGCACGCTCAAAAACTCGAACAAGATGAATGGTTTCATTCTGTGTTTTTGTTTTGGGATCAGACTCGGTTTTTAAGTGCTTAGGATTGCTTGTAGATGAAGATGTCATATTTTTAATAAATTTCAGAAATGCATTTGCAGTAATTTGTCCACCTAATCCCATTAAAAAATATTGTTGTTGTTGTACTTCATCATGTTGATGAGTCCGAAGGAAAATGTTTTCACCATAAACTCTTATTCTTGTTCGTTGCTTATTGTTTACATCGGAATTATAAATCCCTTCTTGCTCCATCGCTTCACTGACCTCATCTTCCCATGGTCCCATGTGCTGATTTTTCTTACAAGCCGCTCTTCGACCGTTCTCAATTTGTTCCAAAAATTCAGCATCATTTGCAAGTTCTGGGAAAGCAGATATTTTATCTCGCAATTCATCATTAAGTCCAATCATAGGCATTTTGGATCTCTGGATAAAACATTCCTTCACATCTTTGTTGCTAAATGATTTTGATTGCATCAAAAATTGAATTGCCATTTCCCAAATGGAACGAATATCACTGGAATCATCATTAGTACCGTAATTTTTTTCCTGATAATACGATCCTTCACAAACCCAACCAATGGCTTCTTGAAATGCCTTCCAAATTTTTTGTTCTTCTCCTGATATATCCATGTAAGTATCACAACTATTCCTATAATCGCGAAGCAATTCATCCAAATACCAACGTCTCAATAATTTACATCCTGGAAATTCTTCCAAGCCTGCCCCTAATATCCCCAATCGTGATTCGGATATTTGTTTTCTATTCGTACTCTCTTCTTCCTCTATTTGTGATCCATTCACAACACCATCTCCAGATACCTCATTTTCGTTACTGGAAGATAACAAATTCTCCATCAAGACACCTGCATCACATGCATACTGAAGCCATAACATGGGTGGAAGTGGACAATGGGAAGATAGAGTTGCATAATCTTCAACTACTTGATTGAGGGAATCGATGTCCACATTGCTGATTGTATTGCGCGCATTGGTTTCGGATGATGGATAAGAGGGCGATGCGGAGCATTCCTTGTAAGCCTTTCGACGATTTTGGTTTATGGATTGCAATATTGCATTGTAATCATAGGACATTTTGAAGATGAAAGTTATATGAATGTCACTCTGAAATGTTTTTTTGATATTTGATAGATTCCCGTCTTAGCTTTCCTCCATTTATGTGCTGTTTTGCTATACCGTACATGACACAATAAAGCAACTCGGAAAACCCAAAAAAGATTTGCCGTCATTTTTAGCCTAGAGAGGAGAGATCGAAAAGATGCATTAATGATTGTCATTTACGGTACTACTACAGCCTACGTACGCAAGCATTTTCGTTACTGATTATTATTATTATTTTGATGGATCGAGTGCAGCCTGCTGTTATTAGACTGCTTCCCATCCCACGAAACTTGTGCGACAATGTTATTCATCCGCTTGATGAAAAAAAACGGCATGGAAAGTAATCCAAATCGCCATTTTCGTCCTAGAAACGCCGGAGCAATATTCGCGCTTAGAACAAAACTGATCAATCTACACATGCAATGAATGAAGAAACATATAACAAGATTTCAAGAATGTGCAAACTTTTTTCCACATAGAAAGGTCTTCTCTATCCTCCTTCCTCTTGATTCGAATAGATTCAAGATCAACTCCAATAGACTTATATATATAGCATGCGAGTTGTGAACTCACATATCAAAACCTGATCCGAATCATTCATTCCCATGGAATATGAATATTCAAGGATCGCGTTACTTCAAGCCCACCGAGAAATAAATGAATTCCATTTTTTTGAATCCTATGGTTCATGAATAGTTCACTGCGACAACAACGCAGTGTTGTCCAATTATGAGAGAATGGTAATTCGTTTATTTTCCTTTCTTGAAATAATTTTCATGCAGTCACCAAACGTTTGCAACTTAGGATAGGCTTATTCTTTCACGATCACGAACTCCCAGATTTCATTTGCGAAAATGTGGTGAAATGCGAAAAAAATAAACATCAAATGACCCGAAATAATGTTTATTTCCATTACATCATATTATATATGCACACGATGCATCTGTTGTATGAAAATCTTGCTCATTGGCATAACGAAAACATGCCATATCAAATCAAAAATTACACCAAATCTATTCTTACTGATTTACTCGTACTATGTCAAGTTTGAACCAAATGAAATCCAGCGATACGAAAGCAATTGTAGATGTTGATTGTATAAAAATGTTTATGTATCTTATAATGATTAACAAACAAATTAATTTCCTTGTCAAATCATATCATAAACAGTTGATTTTCTATGCATATACTACTGCATCCACTTCTGCATCACAAGTCAATTCAAGATTATTACTTATTTACTTGTTCTATCACTAATATCTCGATTGAAAACTTTTTCCAATAATGATTTCTATATACCATTTTCTGAAAGACTGCCCAAATGCTTGTAAAAAGTATTCGTATCATTTGACCAAGGATTCAATCCACATGTATCAAATGACTTTTGGATAAACTTTTCACCTGTGCTATTCTGCATGTTGATTGAATAATAAGCACGTTTGACAATACCAACAAGTTCTTCACGAGACACAGAAACTGTGCTTCCTGGCACAAACACCTTATCTTTGAATTAATCTGTCATTAATCCCACATATTGTGAGCGAATTGCCTTTTAAGAGGCTTGTTAATTACCACACCCGTGGGCTGGTACACAGCAGATGTTAGACTAGCATCTAAAAAATCCACAACTATCTTGTGTGTGCTTGTTTGATAGCTCTTTGCAATGAAATCTACCACTTCATCTGAGTAATGACTAAGTACGTATGAGATTATGAAAGATATGTATAATAATGATAGATCTTAAAACGCTTATAATTTTGATTTACGTTATGATTAAAACAAAACAATACACCTATACGAATATTTTGAAAGACTTAATGAAGATTCACATCATTCTGATAGTCTGATTAGGGGTTATATTCTAAAATAGCTAGATAACCGTTATCAGTTCATTAATCTTCTTTATCTCAGTGTGTAAGTCTAGTGTTCGGCTCTATCTTCATGAATATCAGCAGTCAGAAGAATCAATAACCTTCCTTCCCAAGGATGATGGTGACAATTACCAAAAGAAGATCTGGAGCATCCTTGCCTCTTTTCATCACCTATCTCATTGTAGTCAGTGTCTCACAGATAACCAAAACAAAGCCTACCGTTATCGCTCATACCACCGCTGCAATTACGAATACTCCAACCATTCCCACGATCAAAGAATCCAGTTTATCAACGCATTCATCATCATCATCATCATGTCGCCAAAAATCATCATCATCACCAGTGTATTATAAATTGACGAAAGAACAAAAAAAATGCTATCATAAAAATGGATATATAATCATACCTAATCTCCTCCAAGGACAAGATTTAAAAAATGCCATCAAGGCAGCAGATGAAGTTTACAATAGAAAATCATTTTGGGAACGTATTATATCAACGTTTACAAATTTTAAAATATCATATAATTCAGTACGATTCCAAACATGGAGGATGAATAGATGTATGGAACACATTGCCTTTGATAGTATTATACCTTCTATTTGTGCACAATTAATGGAATTGGATGATACCGATGATACAACAAGTGCAAGTACGAGTACAACTACTACTCCTGTTACTAATCCGATGGATGATAGGTGTAGTACGCCAATACGATTATTGAAAGATGCATTTCTAGCATTTGCTCCGGGGAATAAAGGATGTGGTTGGCACGTAGATGACAAAATATTCTGGCCATGTCAAGATACAACTAACCTCAAACAAAAAGATTCAGGTATTAATGTATGGATTACATTATCACCACTTTCAGCCCCAGAGGGTGGTGGAATGGCAGTATCCAGAGGTTCTCATAGAGCATCATGGAGAGAAAAGGCCCGAGGAGTTATTAAGGGAAGCGATTTTTTAACTTGTGAGATGGAACATTTGTCACCAAAATATCATAAGATCTTGGAAAAGAATATGGTTTTGGAGGATATGAATCCTGGTGATGCTATTATTCATAATAGGTATACATTCCATCGTGTGGTACAATTTAAAGATGACAACGAGGAGGAAGATAGGACAAAGTTGAGAATTTCACTAAGATACATGCCAGCAAACGCAATATTTCAAACAGATTATAGCAAAGTTGATAGAGTCATTGTTGAAAAAGATTTGAAAGCTGGTGATCCAATATCAAAGGGTGGTGAATATTTTCCTCAAGTTTGGCCATATTCTCTTGTAGAAGAGAGACAATCTTCTGTTAAAAATGATGCATCCTTATTTACTTTCAAACTTTTCAAAATGCTTATGTTGGGATCATTCCATCCCAAAACAAATTGATAATGAATGAAGAGATGGAGTAAGTACAAGGGCTGTTGTTGAATTGAATTTAGGAAATATGGTGACCAAGTATATCTATTGACATGTCAACCAAACAAAAACTGCTTAGATTCACTCTAGGAAGAAGATTACATTACAATATTACCATACATACAGAAATTAAAATAGCTTAATAACGTTCACTCAATTCCTTTAGAATTAATACTTAATCTTATTATGATCATCGTTAGTCTTCGTCATATACCAAATATGCCCAACGAACATGTCGAAAAACAATAATCATACATTTCTTGAAAACGATGAGAACAAATTCTCTGATTCGCCAGATTCAATTGATGAAGATGAAATTACTGAACCTGCAATCAATTCTCTAAACCAAACTAGAGGACAAGACCGTCGCAATAGACAAGTTGGCCCGGAATGGATCTTTCCAGGAGATTTTGTTGTAGATGAAAACTGCTTCCCACCCCACGAAACTTGTACGACAATGTTATTCATCCGCTTGATGAAAAAAAACGGCATGGAAAGTAATCCAAATCGCCATTTTCATCCTAGAAACGCCGGAGCAATATTCGCGCTTAGAACAAAACTGATCAATCTACTCATGCAATGAATGAAGAAACATATAACAACTTTTTCCCACATAGAAAGGTCTTCTCTATCCTCCTTCCTCTTGATTCGAATAGATTCAAGATCAACTCCAGTAGACTTATATATATAGCATGCGAGTTGTGAACTCACATATCAAAACCTGATCCGAATCATTCATTCCCATGGAATATGAATATTCAAGGATCGCGTTACTTCAAGCCCACCGAGAAATAAATGAATTCCATTTTTTTGAATCCTATGGTTCATGAATAGTTCACTGCGACAACAACGCAGTGTTGTCCAATTATGAGAGAATGGTAATTCGTTTATTTTCCTTTCTTGAAATAATTTTCATGCAGTCACCAAACGTTTGCAACTTAGGATAGGCTTATTCTTTCACGATCACGAACTCCCAGATTTCATTTGCGAAAATGTGGTGAAATGCGAAAAAAATAAACATCAAATGACCCGAAATAATGTTTATTTCCATTACATCATATTATATATGCACACGATGCATCTGTTGTATGAAAATCTTGCTCATTGGCATAACGAAAACATGCCATATCAAATCAAAAATTACACCAAATCTATTCTTACTGATTTACTCGTACTATGTCAAGTTTGAACCAAATGAAATCCAGCGATACGAAAGCAATTGTAGATGTTGATTGTATAAAAATGTTTATGTATCTTATAATGATTAACAAACAAATTAATTTCCTTGTCAAATCATATCATAAACAGTTGATTTTCTATGCATATACTACTGCATCCACTTCTGCATCACAAGTCAATTCAAGATTATTACTTATTTACTTGTTCTATCACTAATATCTCGATTGAAAACTTTTTCCAATAATGATTTCTATATACCATTTTCTGAAAGACTGCCCAAATGCTTGTAAAAAGTATTCGTATCATTTGACCAAGGATTCAATCCACATGTATCAAATGACTTTTGGATAAACTTTTCACCTGTGCTATTCTGCATGTTGATTGAATAATAAGCACGTTTGACAATACCAACAAGTTCTTCACGAGACACAGAAACTGTGCTTCCTGGCACAAACACCTTATCTTTGAATTGATCTGTCATTAGTCCCACATATTGTGAGCGAATTGCCTTTTAAGAGGCTTGTTAATTACCACACCCGTGGGCTGGTACACAGCAGATGTTAGACCAGCATCTAAAAAATCCACAACTATCTTTGGTGTGCTTGTTTGATAGCTCTTTGCAATGAAATCTACCACTTCATCTGAGTAATGACTACTTGCTTTATCCCATATTAGACCAATTACCAATCAATAATCCCATCATGGTCGCCAATCATCACAATCATGCTCACATTTTTAATAAATGAATACAACATTGTAAGCATTCTGCGCTATGTTTGCTTTCCAATTAATTTTATAATTATCACATCATCAGCAACTCAACATCCTTAAAAGTGACTCGTTTCAGACGTGCATATTTATTTATAGCAGGAGGAGACTTGTGTTGTGTAACTCATCCTCACTACCAGCTGGACCAGTGCGACGGAACACTAAAGAACTTTGGTTCCAGAAAATCTCATGACCCACTGGACCCCTAAGCCGTGGGTAGAGGACTGGTGCACGCTTCACAACTTCATCTGTCCAGCGACTGGTATAGTTAACTCTCGCCCAATTCGTCGTAACATACGGCCAACGATTTGGACCGTAAATCCTTCCTGCATTAAAATATACCAAATCTTTGTCGCCCATGGATGACAATCCTAGCGTCATTGTCCCCGCCGGCTTCGTCACGCACCATGCTCGAGCCACAGCCATGATATCCCCGAAAGGATTTAGAGCGTCACCGTACCGACCTAGGCCGCTATGTTCCAATGACGAATATGAAATAATTGCATCAAATTTCCCTAGCTTGTCATCCAAGAAGGCTTGACGAAACTTGTCTGGTGTGTATGTTTTCACCTGAGGATGGAATGAATGAATTTCCCCATACTCGAGCGTTGTCACATTTGCTGCACCTGCTGCCAATGCTAGAGCCTCAATCCAAGGACTTTCACTTCCAATGACCAAGACAGATTGGTTTTGTACCTTCGATACATCCCTGAGCACCCCAAACAAAGTACTTCGGTCGATCAGCTGATAATTCCCAAACTTCGTGAAGTCATTCTGCAACGCCATCGCTTTCCAGGTTTCAATCATGTCCTCACTCCATGTAGACACTTTCGCTTTACCGAGAGCGATGTCCTGGATCCACCAATCTTGCAACTCTGCTCGGCCATTCATTCGAAAATCGTCAATGAACTCTGCTGGTATGTCTTCCATTCTGGGCGCCGACTTGAATTGACCGGGTTCGTCTAAGATTGTTGATTGAAAGAGTGAATTGCAGTCAATGTTGGCAGTAGTGGCACCAAAATATCCAAAATTAGGATTGGGTGTATGGATGGTACGGTTGATATTGCAGAGCTCACCACATACATTCATGATTTCTTCACGTTTAATTGCTCCAAGAGTGGTGGTGGGGGAAGGGGGGACTGATGTTGAATTTTCATCATCATGAGATGATGTTACAGTTACAGTTTCCGTTTCTATTTGATCTTCTTTGTATGTTTCTGCTGTCATATCTTGATTAGATTTATGTTTGCCCGGGTACGAAGTATCATTAGATCTGACGGTGTTGTTACCAGTACTTGACACCTTGTCATAGTGGCTAATATTTATCAAGAACTTTTTTTGGGAATCAATTACTGAGAACTGCCAGATTGTGATTACTGCGGCACAAGCTAAAAACATCTTGACGATAGAATTGAATCTTTTCATTTTGATTTTCGTTCCTTCGAAGAGTGGTGTAAGAAGGAATTCAATTATTCTTCCTCCTATTTTTAGATTGTGTAACCTCCCAATGGTCGCGAAAAAGAAATGCACCACGAATAGAATTCTGCCATTTGATGGAAAAGGGAAGGAACCGGATCCTTTTACATACACATTCAATTGCCTAAACTCTTTTTGTTCCTCTAGTAGTGCATCACACGTTGAAAGTATGAACTAATTTCCCAGATGATCCAAACTATTTATTTATTATGAACTAATTGTTTGCATGATCCATACTATTTATTTAGTCCGTTGTTTGTATCTATAAATAAGTAAATAAATAAGGAATTTATATTTTAAGTGCTATGTACGATTAAATCTGCAAGTAGGGAAAAATCGAGCACTGGTCCTGATTCAGGACCGACCCGGGGACAGGGCAAAGCCCCGGGTGCCCCCATTATAAAGTTATGATTTAGTTTTTTCTGATGTCGTAGCTGTTATGTTATGTTATGTAGTCTATGTTTTTACAGTGTTATGCCTTGCTCGTACTGAGACGAATGCAGGATCTTCACGTCCCGCCCCGACAAGAACCCCGTCCGGAATTTCTTCCAGGTCATCGAATGATTTCTAACAAGCCGAAGCTTTATCAAAGAGGACTCGGGATTCCCGTTCTCCGCATTCTGTCCTCTAAATACTTACCCCGCATACTCCGACACTCCGAAAATAATAATAATTAATAATTAATATATCTTATTTTAAGTGTAGTTGAAAATATTATAGCACAGTAAAAAAAAAATCAAAAAAGAGTCATCATGTTGCCGACATTTCCCTCCTTGAAGCTCCGTCCTCGTGTTGAAAAAAAAACTGTAGAGAGAAAACCGTTCGTCCCGGGTAAAAACTCTCTTGTATATGTCGAAACCGAAAGCCACTCGTCCCAAAAAAAATGCCTTAATCTCCCATCCCAACCAAAGAAAATTTGTCCCAAAAAAAGGTCGCCTCAATCCCACGTCGCAACCAAGAAAAAGAAAACTCATAATTAATGGCATTCTAGCATCAAATAGCCATTTTATTTCGTAAATATTTTTGCCTTTGACGTAGATCACTTAAGGCTTTGAAAAATATAATCACTCTCTCGTTAAGTAAAAATTGGAATTGTGGGAAGTGTCTTCTTGTGGAGCTTCAGAACGAAAGGTGAAAGGAAGTCTTCTCAGCTGCTGTTGAGCATCACGACTTTGGGAGTCAAAGAGGAAGAAAATTGTTATTGTTGTTACTTAAATCATATTCCTACTTTGATCTGAAAGAAGGAGTCCAAAGAATATCGGACTTGCTTGTGAAGCATTGTCAGTCCTGATATCTCGTGCCGCCGGTGATTTCGCCATCGTGTTCGTCTCTCGTGCGTAGTTAACATAAACATGATTGTATTTGTCTGATGTCGTAGCTGTAACCTAAAATAACTCTACAATATCCTTTTTTAGATTGAAGTTTATTTCGATCAGGATCTTGTGCTGTAGGGGGTGGTGAAGCCACCCATAAAGCCCTCGCATCACGTAATTAATATGCACTTTCGTTTGTTTCCAGTATTTGATATTTTTCAACCCTTCAATTTTTTACTCATTGCTTTAAATTTGTAATATTTTCCCTACAGTTCGTTCTGTCATTGATCAATTGTTGCGATTTGTTTGTTGTAATGCCTGTTGTTGTTGTTGTTCACCATTTTTTTGAGCTCATCGAAAACTACACTGCGCAGAATATACCAACTCAAACTTCAATTAGATACTAAAACCTACGTGCTCTACGTACGACAACCACCAAACATCCAATGAGGATCGGACCGGCTCCTAGTTGAGGAGGAGGTCACCTGATAGCTGTTCAAGCAAAATATCTGACCAACCCAAGTTCTATAATTCATCATAATCATGATGAAGATGTATATTAAAACCAATATGACAAATTTTGGCAAATTTGCATTTATTATTTTACGACGCGCTGCCAGAACCCTCCGAAGACGGTGTCTGCGCTACGTCTGTACCCCCGAATGAGTACATACTCTATTTTTTTGGCAAATTTGCATTTATTATTTTACGACGCGCTGCCAGAACCCTCCGAAGACGGTGTCTGCGCTACGTCTGTACTCCCGAAGGAGTACATACTCTATATTAAACTAAGTGAAGTACAAATGAAAAACACACGCGAAAAACACATTGAAATCCGGTTTTGCTCAGGAGCTACTTTGAAGACCCTCTTTTTTTTTTTTATTTATACGCTCATTTCCCTAGAACTCTGCAGAACTTCGTAATAGTCTGGAGTTTTGTTTCTTTCAGTCGTGATTCTCTTTTCAACCGTATTGTTTTTTCTCTTTCTTGCGAAAGTAATAAGAGCCAATCCACTAGTGCATCCCTCTAGTAACGTTGAGATGAAGCTGTTTCTCGACATGCGAGAGATCGGTACGACGGACCTTGAGGATGTGAGTACATACTCTATATTAAACTAAGTGAAGTACAAAAGAAAAACACACGCGAATAACACATTAGAATCCGGTTTTGCACAGGAGCTACGTTCGAGACCCTTTTTTTTTCCTTTTTTACGCTCATT
>Ga0209092_10003654_pt1 | contig 13218 bp, 13 predicted proteins | sample FraStrMetagenome_FD_187446 | JGI IMG/M metagenome (GOLD analysis project Ga0209092, IMG submission 187446) | Marine eukaryotic phytoplankton communities from Arctic Ocean - Fram Strait ARC3M Metagenome (SPAdes) (version 2) | ecosystem: Environmental > Aquatic > Marine > Oceanic | place: Fram...
TACTAATCATCATTCTATTTACTCCTTACTACGTCTGCCCAAGTCACGTTCCTCCTAAGGCCTTCGGATGCACAGACATTAGGCCTATTAACATTTTCGCTCAAAATTCCTTTTTTCTTCTTTTCCAACAGTTAGTCATTTGGCTAATTCAGTTGTATTGGAAACTCTACTCGGATCTTCAAATATTTCTTGACATGTAAAGTCTCGAACTAATTATCACTTTTCAGAAGTCCTAGTCCTGCACCTCCTTCCCAACGACAGCGATTCGACATGTTGCTCGCAGGGATCCTGGAACCTCTAATGCAGTATGATTATTATTATCTGTATAAGTTGTAAGTAGTTGACAACTCATACGCTTGCTTGATTTATAGTAAACATATTCTCTTTCATATACCGGTATTTCTTCTAAATTTCTTTTCTTCAGTCTTCGTCCTATACGAATCTTAGTCAAAACATCTTTCCAAACATCAAAACTAGACCCCACTTACGACATGATGAAGATACATACATACATACAGACGCACGTACATACACACGGAGCCTCATAATATCACAAAGGTATCCTCCATTGCAATTGCAATTCACTCAATGTCCAGAAACATTACAGAAAATCAAAGATAAAAGAAAAATCTTTTTGAACATCGCCTTTGATGTTTTCTCGATGTATAACAGGTCGCGATACGTTGCCATTGAACGAGGGAACTCACAATCGAAATCCTATCGAAGAATATTATAAGGAAGAAAATGATGTCACACTCGTTTCATTTAAAGAATTTGAAATTCAACCCGATGGAAACTCAATCCTCCGTCGTACGATTAAGATCGATATTCAAAATCAAATTAAGAATATTTCACCCAATACTTCGAATTTCGGTATTTCGGAATTGAATTCTCCTCTCTTATTTGATAAGGTTCAGAATTTGCTAGTTACTATTAAGGGAGAATTGTTTCGTATGTTTCTCCCTATTGGATATCCTTATACGGTACGAAAGGAATATACCACGTATCAGATATGTGATACCATTCAAGGATTGCTCACCTACTTACGTGGAATGGCATCAACTGCTGCCATTCTAAAGAGTTCTGGAGTGGGAAGTGCTGAGGCGAATGCTCTATCTGCCTCGCTGTCATGGGCCGTGCGTGATGGTATTGGTATGCTGGGTGGTTTGATATTCTCGTACATAGCATCGCCTTATTTTGATGCATATGTGAAAGAATTTAGATTATTTGCCGATATAGTAAATAATATAGCGCTGAGTGTGGATATCAGTCTACCGATGTTGAGTAAGATGAACCGCAACAAATTTATTTTTTATAGTTCACTATCAACAATTTGTAAAGTTATGTGCGGCATGGCAGCAGGTGCCACAAAAAGCTCTATAAGCGCTCATTTTGCTCTTCATGGAAATTTGGCTGACGTTAATGCGAAAGAAAATGCCCAAGAGACACTTGTAACGTTGATCGGTATGATTGTTGGGTTGGGAATGTCCACCTGGTTGAATGATCATTATATTGTAGGCATAATTATTTTTTTCGCTTTGACAGCACTCCATCTTATTGTGAACTATTACGGTGTGGTCGCGCTCCGATTGCGTACATTAAATTATCAAAGAGCTCATTGTGTCATTAATGAATTTGTCATTCACGAATCACGGTTGATATGCAGCCGACTTACGAAAACTAATTTGCCTGACGAAAATTTACCAGTTGTTGCTAAAACACCTGATCAAGTTAACGAGTCAATTTATGATTCTGTGTGCTACTTGATGTGGCAGAAAAATGTACGAGTGGATCGAAGACTAGACTGGAAAAATCTTCCGAGCACTTTCGATTCTGAAAGGAAACAAATTGACGAAGAGAGATATTTTTTGATTTTGGGCGTAATATCACCTGCACAAGTAGATATTACGTTAAGAAGTGGAGCTACTGTGAGTGATGAATGGAGAGCGTTTGTGCACTCTCAAATTTTGTTCAAAGTAACCAACGAATATTTATCTTATGGTGGGAACTCTCTCCACCCCGGGATTCGAAACGATTTGATGAAAGTTACACACGATGCAATGAAGAAGGTGACTTCGAAAGAAGAACCTTTAAGTTTAGATTCATTATCGAAACAAGGTTGGAAAATCGACCGTCTTTATCTTGGATTTGGTAAATGGCGTGTAGACGCATGTAAAAAGGAGCTTTAGATGTATTTGTTCCACACTTTTGAACTTAAAATAATCAAAAATTTGAAGAAACATCATCATTTTTTTCTTTCTCTTAGTTGTTGGCCGTTTTACAAACGCTTATAGCAGAGGAATTGAGGAGATATCAGTAAGACGAATGCATTAATTATTTCAAGATCGGCCTTACCATTTTAATCATGAAAGGAACCTTTGCGTACGTTCCAGTAAGTGGCGATAATTCCTAAAACTATTTGAGCGCTATAAAACTTAAAGTTTACTTAGATTTAATATTAAGCTATCATCGTATATCCTTCAGTCTCGTCTAAGTCGAAAACGACGCTATCTCCTTCATCACTGCGTGCTTCCTCATCGCTTTTTACATCATCTGATGTATAGGACGAGTCGCAATCTATGGGCTCGGAATGTGTTATATGATTTTGTAAAGTAGAGCTTTTCGTCCCTATCGATGAATTTTTTTGAGTCGCTTCGTTTAATATCGCTTCATCGTCGAGAAGCTGTTTGAACAGTGATGACGCAGCGTCGTTCTTTTCTTCGCATTCGTCAATGGCACTACTAACTATCTCGAAACCTTTGCTGGAAAGCAATATATCTATACATTCTCGACACAACTTTGACATATAAACCACAATGTACGAAAGAATGTTTTCTTCATGTGGATCCAATTTATTATATATTTCATCGTAAATGGCAGCTCTTGTAGCGTATTCCTTCGCCAAAAAATCAATTACTCGAACGTCAACATCCTCTTCCCATTCCTCACTTGAACGATAAAGCTTTTTCCCAGCTTCTAGAAAATGCAAACTTAACCTTGCAAGTGCGCTCACTAACTCGCATAAACTTGTGCTTTCTGCCCATTCTGATAGACTCAAACTCTGTTCTCGGATCAGGGCAGATCGCCGTTGAAACAAGCTAGCCAAGAAATATATGTAAGAAGTTTCCTCGGAGTTCGACCCACAATCACTGTCAGAGTTTATAAACGCTATCAAGTCACCACTGGAATGCATTAGATCTTGAGCCTGCTCCTCTAAATATGACTTTATATTATGTTGCAACTGACATTCCTTTGAAATCGCCAAAAGACACAAGGCATGAGCTTCAATAAAAAGCACTTTATTTATCTTCCCGGAAACGATTACTTTGAACGAATCATCGCTAATTGTACCATCTAAATATTCTTCGCCTGCAGAGAAGCTTCCACTGGAATTAGCAATTGTAATGGCTGCTGTGGCATCATCCCCTTCCAAGCTCGAATCGTCTTTATCCATGCCTTCCTTATCGTGTTTCACTATTTTTAAAGAAGCCATCGTGTTCGGACAGGTCTGCTGCATTAATCGATTTATTTTATCACTCATCATTCCTCAAAGTTTATAATTTAATTTTCAATAGGAGGAGTTTTAGTTTGGTATACCCGATTTGATAATCTCTGGTATTAAATAAAAATAAAACAAAATAGTTATAACACCGGTATTTGTACATGTATTAATACGAATAATTCAGGTTATTTCGCTGATATCTGAAATGAGAATAAGCGGGTTTGTGACCGGGCAAAACCGAGCGAACCCTGAGAAACGCCTGTAAAGCTTATATTTAGTATTTATACCTCAAGAGACTTAACTTATTTGATATATTCTTCGGATGTCAATCTATGATAATTCAACATTATGAAAAAAGATTCCTTGCATTTTACTTATGGAGAATTATTCGTACATGGAGGAGAATAGTCTACTCTCGTAATCTCGTACTGTGTACTGTGACACTATGACAAATAATATGATTATTTGTGTACTTCCAAGTAGAAATACATGTACACAAGCGCACTGGTAATATTGGTAAACACAAGATGGAGAGAAGAGAGAAAGCAAAATTTTAAGAAGTGGAAAAGGTGTTACGGTTTCCCGGTAAAATCGCCATGTTACTTTTGTGAAAGCTGTATTTACAGTAAGCTGTTCTTCGAAGTAGCCAATAAAGATTAAGGACTAGCCCCTTCACGCCTTCTAACCTACCGATATTTGACTATTAGAAGAAGTAGGACCCTTTATCGACCCTATCTGGTTTGGCAGAGAAGGAGGAAGAATACTCCTTGAAAGTAGGACATTTTCTCCCGGTACTAAATCTAAAAACTAGCCTAGATGTTTGTAGCTTGTTTCACGTACTAACGTGAAGCTGTGACAACGAAGAAAGAAGGGACTTTTGAAATCCTTTCTTGCATGATTACTGCATATCAGATCCGAGAAGGAACTGATTTTAAACTCTATCTAATGACTCAGATTTTCATCATTATCTTACCTATAACAGAAACTGTAGCTTCTTCAAAAGGCTAGGAGGTTGATCAACTAATGTGCTAACAGATGAATCCTAAAATTTCATCGGTAATTATGTGGTGAAAAAGATTTCTAATGCAGAAGTGCCATGTAGGGAGCGTATTTCGCAATGACTGGAAGATGATTAGTCAACCAGAAATGATTGAATATTTGTTTAACATGTAAATGTGGATGAAGTGACAACAAACACGTCTGTTCTTTAAAAAAGAGCAAATCCGCTTAATCGCTTCGTTCTTTAACTGTGCCTTGTTTTGTTGACATCTACAAGTTTAACAGATATACATCATCCCATAGTTAATTGACCTCATTCTGGATTAAATTTTACTAATTCACAGGTAGTAGAGGCAAAAACAAAAAACCATGTTTGAGATGACGATAGCTAGCTAGAATTAGTATTTTGTACGTTTCTAAATAATGACTATTTGTCAAGAGGCAGAATTATTCGTGTTAATTTTTTTTGTGTTTAATTTCCTGATCAGGATTTCGACAGTGCAATATTCAATTGTAGCTTGTAGCATCAAAACTTTAGGTTAAGTAATTGAAAGTAAAGCAGTACCTATATTTTGATTTATCATTTAATATCGTAATATTGAAAATTTGAAAACGAAGGTGGTGAGAAACTACTTATATTGTTATCTCCCTAGTAGATTGTCTCACATACAATAAGCCGTACATGTTATTAATAATCCATGTACAATGTCTGATGACTACTACCTGCGATTTAGTGGAATTTACGCCCAAATTGTGAAAAATTTAAGATCTTCTTTTCATAGCCCCTTTGTAAACGGGAATAAAGGATGGCAGCGCGCTTTGACGGTGAAAGACTGAACGCCTATACAGAGACAATAAGAAAGATAAAATCCAATTCAGATATGTGCGGACATCCTTCCGATTATTCTTCTTGAGCTACCTCGCGATTCCACACTCGTTACCCTCGAGTTATCAATTTTATTTAATAAATCCTACGTTTTTTTCAAACAATCTATTGCATTCTTGCATGACAACATTTTGGCCAAAATATACAAGTACTACCAAATGACCGAAACTCTATTAATGTTTGTAGCAGTTCTTCAATTGCTCGCCATTTCTTTGATCCACACAACTTTGCACCGAAGGCAACCTGTAGGATCATTACAAAATTTTTATGAAATCAAGAAAAAAGAGAAATTTTTGAATTCTTATCTTTGACCAAGTAAAAAATTTTGTCTACGATTTTGATAGCCTTTTATTCATCTTCTTCAAATGCTTCTGCTCCCTTTACTACTATATTTGGCCTAAAAACCTGCTCGTAGGAATTCAATTTTCCACTTTGTTGTAATCTTACGGTTGAATTCGGCAAGCGACACTTCATTTGCAATAAAAATTGAAATACCATCATTTTTGGCAATCCCTCTCGGAATTGAGGATACTCTATAGAATTTTAAATTAGAAAACAACACATATCTAAAAAAAATCATTCTAATTCGACATATCTACGAAAATTATTCTTCAAATTGAATTTACAGTGATCACCATATCAACGTCATTCAAAATCTTACAGTACTATAGGATTAACTGTCTTTAGACTTTTCTGACCAATGTCATACAGTATGTAGAATTTGCACTTCCATGTTACCATTATTTACCATATATCACAGTCCTAGATCTGAACTCTCGAACATCCTTTCATCATATATCTGTCACATCCTCACCCTAATATTATTATTATTTGAATCTGTTTGTAGCGAAATCATAAATATACTACAACATCCCAATTATTATTTGAATCTGTTTGTAGCGAAATCATAAATCTACTACAACATCCCAATTATAATTTAACTCTGCTCGTATCGAAATTACGATTCTACTTTACTCTATTAACGAGTAGCCTTCGTCAGAACAGCTCAGCAACTGAAACGAACAAGACAACGGCGAAGGATTTGGAGAAATATTACGCAGATCAATATCTTGACGTATTCCAACTTTCAACGAATCACGAACAGTATACCCCAAACTTATTTCCATGTTTGTCTTTTCACTTTCAAGACCGTGATTAAAATATTGATTTATGTTTCTATCGTAAAACCCAGAAGATTCTAATGTACAGTCGAATATGAAGTCTTTGTCCTTAACACCATCGATCGTACGAAGTAACTTATCCAGGCTAATTAACATACCAAGCCTCATCATATACTCATCTTCGAAACGTTGATGTGAGAAGAAAGCATTTTCCGAATCCAATTCCAATTGTATCTTATAAAAGTGCATCGACATACGAATCACTCCATTTATGTACCGCACAAGCTCTATACAATCTGGGCGCTCCACTAAGTCCAGCGCATGTTCCGTCAACCTGTGAAAATACCGCAGATAATGATCCGATAGTGGTCGCGATTGAGAGTTCGCATCGATGTACGAGGATGAAGTGGCAGCAGTACTGCAAGTTGCAGTGCTCTGATCGAATGACCCATAACGTTTGATTCCTTTGTGTAGATCCTCTTCATGAAAGTAGGGCTGGATTTTACGCAGGGCTGATGCTTCTGTCATCTTTTTCTTTTTGAGTTTGGGGAACAGGTGATGCCTATTTCAGGTTCCCTTATTTATTAGATGTATCGGGCTTGAGCAGACTGTATTTTCATCTTCTGGCGATACACTGTTGGAACATTCTTAGCGAGTGCTGGGATCAAGATATCATCTTATTACCAGTGAATTTACGTTGCGATAATTGACGTCTTGGATAAATAAGTTTTTCCAAGAATAAAATATTTCTTTTATGATAGCGGAGAACACATTTGATTTCGGCACATTTTTTCACCATGTTCTGAACATGTTACATACGAGGAGAATAATGTTGAATACATCGACATGAGATAGATCGCTATTAATGTGCTTATTTACGATTTATTAATACAATTTCCGATGTAAATTTTCTTCCGGCACAACGTACATTTTCGCTTGTCAATTCCGGCTTGGAACAGAATGACCATAACTTTACTACAGTTCGGAGTATGCACGTAGCTGCTCATTAACAACGTTGTCATCGTGCGCAAGGAGTAATTAAGTTTTCCCGTCTCACAAAGTACCAAATGATGCCGCAGATTTTTCAGATTTTCTAAAAACAAAAAATGGAAGTTAGTTATGTTGCTATGAAACATAGATTAGAATTATCAAGATTTTGCTAGGATTTACCACCCCATGAAGTAGAGCGTATATGCTGCTCTTTCCACAGAATATTTTGAGCAATATTTTCAGCTTCACAAAACGTAAAGTGTCGATTCGATTCGATTCGATTCGATCAATGCTTAGTCTTTTACCACTGAGTTCAGTAAATCTATGGTTTACAAGTAAAGTGTTGGTAAAAATAAAACAACTTCCCAGTCATAAAAAACAAACATATTCTCTATTCTTTTCTTTCTATATCAGAATCTTTTTGCAATATTCTCAGCTTCACAACAAGTATAGTATCGTACACATGTAAGCGAATTACTCAGTCTTAATTGAAGTATTTCGTTGGAAATTTGAGTCAGTATATTGTTTTATTCTAAAATGTTAATAAAACTTTCATAACGCATGAAACGAAGATCAAAATTTTATACCTCTCTCTTCAACAAAACTTGTCCGCAAGTCTATCTAATAAAACATGGAGTATTTTTGTCAAATTCTCAGCTACACAAACAGTAGAATATTAAGTTTTGTCCACTATTCAGTCTTATCACTAAATGCAGTAAGTATATGGTTTACTAGGGAATAGCAATATTATCACAACGTTTACCATTTCACTTCCAAAACCTAATACTTGACCGTTCCAAGTGCTGTGTACCCATCAAAATAGTGTTTATGACCTAAATGAGCGTTAGCCGGTATATGTATCTCATCTTTGTTATTCTACTATCCTTTTCAAGGACGGGCTATAGTTTGTAAACCACATTCCTTTTAAATCCAGATCGAAAAAAATGCACCTGAAGGTTCTTTTTTCTGTATGATGTAGGCCAGAGCGATTAATGTATAGTAAAAGCTATACTAAATGTTAACAACCCAGGATACAGTTAGAAAAATATCAAGACATATCATCCGAGGGGCTATCTATAAGTACATGTACTTGTTTTGAACTACATATCGCTGTGTGTTTGAACTAAGGGCATTGGGAATTCGAATTAAATTAAATTTAAGAGTTTGTGAAGAGAGATAATTTTAGAAGAAACGCATGAAACAGTAATCAAGGGAATAGACTCTCAATAACACAAATCAAATCCTCGTTCATGATTTCGTTACATGTAATCATCGTGTTGAACGATATATAGATGTGGTTTGATTTCTAAAGTTTTTCATGTCCTCTAGCATTACTAATGGAGTCCTCCTGTTCTCTACCTAACAATGTTAAGGTATATCCCTATTTCATCAACTTGATACTTCTTGATTTGCATTCGAATTGGTCCTTACGACCTGATTAATAAGGACTTTTTGTATATCCTACAAAATATTATGCTGACCGCTGATATGAAAAAGTCAAGACAACAGTTGCGTCAAAGAGTACACCAGACTAAGATATTCCTATTTTCATTATCACAGCCTTACGAATTTAATACTGGTGACCACCAGAAATCTGCTTGGCACCAAGCTCAAAGTGCTTAGTTCTCTTCAAACACAACTGCTTACGAGCCTTACATTTCTTACACTCCAACCTCAATACAACTTTACGTGTAGTCTTAGCCTTCTTGTGAAACACGGGCTTGGTCTGACCACCAAATCCCATCTGCTTAGTATCATAACGACGCTTTCCTTGTGCGAAGTTACTGGCCTTGCCTGCCTTATACTGTGATACCTTGTGCACCGTGTGCTTACGGCACTTTCTGTTCGCGCAGTATGTGTTACGTTCCTTGGGTACATTCACCATCTTTCACAATTAATCGATCCACAATAATGCTGCCACCATACAAATTAAAAAAAATTAGAAAAGCAAAAAAAAATGTGAGCCAAATCCACGGCAACAAACGACTGCACACAAATTCCATTCTATCACATGCCATCCTCACGCATCCTAACGTATCAACAGAACAAATTAAGTTCTGGATACATTCCTAACGGACAGTCTCTCAACTAGAAATCACTTTTGCTGTGCTGCCGTGAATCCCAACGAACTTCCCATCCCTCGCCCCCACTCCTACCAACGCGTTACTCTCCTCTGCTCTCTGATAACGTGACCATCAACCATCCTTAATCGTTCACAATGTATTTCATCGTATGTTCGTACCTTGACTCAAACTGCTGTATGTTCGTAATATCCACCACAGGAAGCGTACACTCTCATCCGTGCCCATCCTGCGATCGAACCGAGTTACGTCGAGTAAGTGGTAACTCACTCTATGCGAAGTGTTAGCTAAATTAGTCAACATTACGAATTTTATGACTGACGTAGTTACACATGCGCAAAACCTCATTCTTGAATTTGTAATATATATAGAGTGTTCGTTACTAGTCAGTAGACTGCTTTCTGCTTGTTGCTTTGTAGTGTGTGAAAACAAGTGTGAGAGTGAGATAGAGCGAGAGTTTGCATACATGCACACACCTAACATTGCACAAAGCTTTTTAATTGTAAGGGGACCAATATTTGCTAGCTAGCATTCATCTTTATTCGATCAATTATCATGAGTAAGAACGAGGAAAACTTGAAGCAAATTACCTTGGATGAGGTTGCCGAACATAAGACGGAGGATAGTGCCTGGTTAGTCATCGGTAACGCGACCAATGGTAAATAAATGATTCGTGTTTGTGTATATGTTCATTAATTTATGTGTTGCTGGCTTTATTAATTTAAGAGGTAGAAGTAGAGTTGTGGTCATGATGTTCGTGTTGAAATTGTATGCTTGTCTGTCTGTGTGTGTGTTTGCAGTCGCGTTTGTAGGAATGCTAGCTTGAATATTGTTAAAACGTAGCATTTTTTGTCTCTGTTACAATCTAACATGGATTCATTGTGAATGTTTGTGTTTTAATAGGAGGACCTAAAGTATACGATGTTACATCGTACTTGGACGATCATCCCGGTGGTGCTGAGGTGTTGTTGGATGTTGCCGGAACGGATGCGGATGAATTCTTTGAGGATATTGGGCACTCCAGCGACGCCAGGGAGGAATTGAAAAAGCATTTGATTGGTTCGTTGAAGCTTTCGGAAGAGGAAAAGGCCAGACGTGCAAAGGGTGAGTGGAAATACTTTGTGTGTAAAGCAATATTTTGAAGTAATCTAATTTTTTGTTGTAACTTTAGAGGCCGAAGAGATGAAGATGCAAAGTGCTGCAGGTGGTGGAATGAACAACATGATGATTATTCTTGTTGTAGTGTTGGCGCTAGCTTACAAGTTTGTCCTGAGTTAGAGTTTTTGTAAATAAATGTATAGCATTGCTTGGTAACTTTTCTTCATCGACAATATAAACTTGCAACGCCTGATTCTTGTGAAGTGTATAGATGATGGTCCCGATGTCAATGAAAAGGAATATGTAAAAATCTAATCATGAACGCTTTTGTCATCGCTTTGGGCCGGGTAACATTTAAATCTTAAGTTGTCATTCACGGTATTGATCGTGGCTGAGGTCGGATGAACAATGTATTGCTCTACTAGTTTAAGTCTACAAATTTTCGCTGATACTTCGTATGGGGCTGATACAATGACATCTTCATTTACTTATGTGCAATCAACTTCACTTTGCTTGAGTTTTACGTTGTCAAGAACTCTTTTGTTTGAAATTTTGCAATGCGAAAAACTATTTCTTGATTCACAGTGCTGCACTTTAAATGTAGAATGTACGATAGGTTGTGTGGTTTGGTGGTTGGAATATCTGCCACTTTGACCTTGTTCAAGGTACAACATTCATAGATCAAGACTATACCAAGAGCCTACTAGGATAACATACAAAAATCAAGAATCCGATCAACTTAGGTTTTTTAAGTTATCAAATACAGTGATAACGAAGCGATAACTTTATTCGTCATGAATAAGCTCTTCATTCGACATGCAATGTTTTGCTACGAACTCTGTAATTCCACCACATGCATCGACTTCTTCCTTCGGCCATCCAAGCTCCTTACATACAACATCGATTTTATCCGTTATAACAAACTTAGCAGCAGTATTTTCATTTACAAAGGAAAGCATTATACTTGCAGTCCTTCGAACAATACTTGACACGGGATACATAACCATACGGTGCAAAGTCTCGGGATAATTCGGCTCAAATACGCCATATATTTTCCTAAGAATATCTGACCTCATTCCTCCTGTAATTGTAACGTGGGACAAATCAATGAATTGTGAAGCCTTGGGTGTTCTAGGATCTGAACTCTTTGTCAAAATAACTTCTGTCATTGCAATAAACGATTGTACAACGCTATCAACAGAATCTGACGACAAGGCCTGAAGTTTGGCATAGTCCACATACACGCATGAAATACTATCATTACCCTTAAAATCCAATTCCGAAACCGATTTCGACCTTAAAATATCACGAACAGCAGAATTCTTCAAATCCATCGGAAACGTCTCATTCCGCCAAGCCTCATGCTTCTGCCTCATCGCCATCGCAGCCGGAACATCCCCATTCCGCGCCTTTAAAAATCTCTCCCACGCATTCGGCGGCTCATCCCACCCATACCGCTCCAAACTCAACACCAACGGCTGCTCCGGATCACCAGCACCCTTCACCGCCTTAATCTTACTCACCAATCCCGCATACCCTTCCCCCTCTTTCCGAACTGTTTTCTTCAAAACTTTCTCCCCCTCATCTAAATTAGCATCACTGGGATCCTCCACTTCCTGTGGGAACCTACGAAAGCCCTCCCCATTCACCGCTACGAAGACATCCCCCTGCAGTACCCCCGAACGACGAGCCATCGTATCACCATCAAGCAACCTTAATACCGTCGCAAATCCCGGAACGAACATATCCGACACATTTCCCTTATCGCGATTGGAGAGTTGAGTCCCGAGTTGGGCGGTGGGGTCTTCCGCGAAGGAGATGGATACGAAGGATGGTGTGGAGGGGGAGGTGGAGTGAAATACCGTCATTGTTGTGTTTTTGTTTATACCGGTATATGTATATAATAATATTTGGGGTTTATATAGAAAAACGGGTGTCGGGTGTCGAGGGGTAATTTCGTGATTCGTGATAGATTCCTACGCGTGGATCTACGTAGGTATACGGCAGTGGACCATGGACGGTGTGAAAGAATCTAAACGGTAGCTTGGGTGATGTGTGATGTGTGTGTGTGTGTGTGTGTACTCGTAGAGGTCCAGTTCCAGTCATTGATCGGTAACGGTACTCGGAGTATTACCGGTACGCTCGTACTCGTACATGTATCTCGTGTACTCGTACTCGTACTCGTACATGTGGGCTGTAAGTTCGCATACGATAGAAGTGAATTCACAAAATACAGAGTGGAAATAAAACAAACGTACCGAGAAAATCGCAAATTTTGGACTTTCACCCCACCAAAATCGCAAATTTTGGACTTTTTTGAAGACTCCATAAGTAAACAATGCTATTCGCATAAGAAGACAGTATTACATATAGTATAGCTAATTTCGCCATGTTCTCTTTAGAATCCACATGTTATCATCACAAGACCACATTTCCTGGCGAGAGGTACAAAACAAAAGTTTCAGCCACACGCACACTCCCACACAACTGGATCAAAAGATAACAGTACATGCGACATTAATAGTACCGGATTTCATATCG
>Ga0209092_10003655_pt1 | contig 13218 bp, 8 predicted proteins | sample FraStrMetagenome_FD_187446 | JGI IMG/M metagenome (GOLD analysis project Ga0209092, IMG submission 187446) | Marine eukaryotic phytoplankton communities from Arctic Ocean - Fram Strait ARC3M Metagenome (SPAdes) (version 2) | ecosystem: Environmental > Aquatic > Marine > Oceanic | place: Fram...
ACTTACACCTTCTAGTGTTCAAGGATGGTACTGGCATCGCTGACCTAGATAGGACTGAAGGAAGCAAATATGAGCTTCTTTATGTTCTTGCGTATGATGTAAGGATTTTAGGTATATTCTCAGATTGGCCCGCCCCTGTTATATTCTTTGCTTACTGCATGGATCTTATGTTGAGGTAATTTGTGAATGCTTTGTGCGACGAAAAAAAAAGGTTATTGTCTGATCTACAAATGTGTCTACCGCTTTTTATGCCATTACTAATAAGATAAATGGGATTTTAAAGCAGTATGAATTTAGTTATAAACTATACTTTCTTCGTGCCAAAAAGGAACAAAATGCAATATTTGATCAAGTACATAAATCAATTCCATGTACTCCTTCACATCCCTTAGGAGTGAACCAAACAAGACTATATCGTTCTCCTCGAAATGGAAGAGTCCAATGTCTCTGCGTCCAACCATTGAATTCAATTGGGCGGTATCTTATATCGTTTCGTTCTCCTTCCACCATTAATTCTCCCCCACTATATAATCCAAGACCAACCTGATTATAAGAAAAATAAATCGATCACATTTTGTTAATGTCAAGCATTTTCTATATTTCTATATTAAAATCACTTTACTTACAATCAAACTTGTACTTTGACCTGCAAAAAGGAAGGAACAACGCAATGATATTCATTAGTGATCGTAGAAAAAATGAAGCAATATAGATACATCAAATCAAGCATTACATACCTGCCCCTGCACCATTATCTGTGTGAGGACGAAATTGAGCATTTCTATTAATTGCGATCGTACTGCTAGGTTCTCGATCTGGGCACAAGGCTATTTCCAATTCAAAAGCTGCTTTCATCAATTCAGGAAAAAGAAGATTTCCTTTGGGTTGCTCACATTGTTTCCCAGGCATCCCTCCAACTGAAAATGACCCAGATGCACCACCTTGACCTTCAGCAAATGAATAAGCACTTGCTCTCTTTTCTTTATTTTTCTTTGCTCGCATAAGCGCCATGGACAGAGATGATTGCACTGGTCTCCGGTCAAGATTTAAATCTCTATCATCGTCTTTGGGTACTTCATTAATCGTAGATGACATCACAAGTTGTCGTTTTAGCGTAGTTTTTGGCCACATGCCACTCTTATTTGCCTCCCGAAGACAAAAAAGGACCTTTTCATATAATTTTGGAGCATTTGGGACTACTGTGTCCAATGAAGGAACCAAATCTAACACGTGCGAATCGTCTATTGATTCCACTACCGCATTTTGTTTTGCGCATCCTCCTGACAATGCAGACATATCTTGAACATTCTTTAGAGTGTTAGATTTGGCTGACATTGAGCCCTTCCATTTCTTGTAATCTTTAAGCAAAACACAGGCTTTCTGAGACCATGGAATCAACACTTCCTCCTCCCATACTTTATCTGCACCTAAACGATTTCCTGTCATGTTATCTTCATGAATAACTCCTTCTTCAAACCAACTTTCTGCAATTGTTTGTTGCAACCTACGTGTCCACTGTTCGACATTATTTAAAACATTTACATCATTCCATCCTTTTGAATAACGATTGCATTGCCTAGGATTTAATATCAAATTCGTTTTCCCCTCCCACGACGTATAAGATGCAGATCCATAATACAAACCTCGGCTTGGTGCAAAGGGTGCAGGAACAAGAGAAGTGTATTCTTCATCAAATATACAATCAATAATTGATTCATCAATATGACCACGAATGACGGCTAGAAAGAGGCCCACTACACCACGTATTTGTCCGAGGAGAAATTGATCTCCGGTGAATGATAAAACAACAAAAGGTCTGCTACCGCTTTTCTGAAATATTTTTTTAGATTGCAAAGTTTGTTTTTCAGATTTAAGAATTTTACAGTCATCAGCAATCAAAATCAAGCAAAATTTTATTTACCTCGCCTTTTATTTTCAGCTCACAATTATCAAATCTTAGAGTAGATCGATGATAAAATCGATCCATTCGTCGAAAAGCTAAAAAATCATGCGCCATGACTGTCGGGGTAAAGTTATGGTAACGCTTACGACGTAACACATGCTGTTGTTTTTTCCCATTTTTCTTGCTTTTAGTCTTTGTGGTCGTATCACTCGCTTTAGCATGTTTTACATTATCCATCCTAACTTTTTTTTTGTGAGGAGAATACTCTTTGGCGGTATTTACGTCATTATTTTTTCCATTTTCTGCTGATAATCGCGAATCACTTTCCCGTTGCTTTTTGGATTTTTGCTTCTCAAGATGTTTTTGTCTATTTTTTTGCCGTTTTAAATCATGAAATTGTTTTTCGAGAACAGCTCCTTCGTCATTTTCATCTAGAACCTCTATTTGTGTGGTCAGTTTCTGCATAATTTTTTTTACTCTATATAGAAACTCCAGAAATTTTTTAGCTGGACGTCCATTATCATAGGGTTGCTCAGGATCTGTAATAACACTTGGCTTGTTTAAATGTTCATTCTCGTTTGCCTTTATCGATTTTTTTCTTAAATGACCGCCGGGTTGAAAAGAAGGCAATCCATTAAAGATAGCTTGCCTAGATCCTAAATCTTGACAAAAGCTTTCATTCATATTTGAGAATAAAAAATCAGCAGGCATCAAATACTCCATTCTTCTATGCGTTACATCAAATTCAGCATTAAATTTGGAAGGAACACTTAATCTGCCCAACACTTTCATGCATCCATTGATTTTTGGATCCGGTAATAATTTTGTTTCTAGGATTTTGTTTATTTGCTCTAACCATTCTTTCACTGCATCATTTAAACTATTTGGTATTGAATCCTTGATTTCGTTTCCTTCTGACTCTATATTATCTTTATGAACAAGAGGAGGAGCACGACATGCTATCACCTCCGAAATGGCTCCAGTAAAGTCATCTTGAGCAATAATAGGATTGCTACGAGAAACACAACCATAGGAACGGTTAATGGAGTTAATTGAATTTTGTTGTTTAAAATGTTCGATTTGATTTTTTCTCTTATATTTGAGACTGTGCATAGCTTGAAGTGCATTCATGAGTACCAGCGAAGCATCTTCACCGCCTCTAATAAATTGAGGTTTGAGCTCGTTTTTATTTTCTGTAATACTTATATCTGTTAATTCATTTGCATTTACTTTATCTTCTTTCCCCACTCTACGCCCCAGAGCATCTTTGCACGGAATATAACCATACAGTAATACTATTTTTTCATATTTCAACGTTGATGCCAAGTAATCTTCATGCTCTTCCTCGCCGAGGCATTTGTCCGCGTTTAGTCGCAGATGACGAAAGAGAGCATTTTTTGACGGGAACTCTTTCAGACATTTTTCACACTTTTGAGCTTTACTGATGGGTTTCAATTTCTCCCTCTTTGATTTTTTTTTATTTTGCATGTTGGAGAAAAAACAAGGTTTTGTGGCAATTATTGAATGAAAAGTGTGATACTTCCAACATATGATGCATATTCCAATGGCTGTCACAATTCGTATTTATGAGATGCCCAATTTTTTGCATCACAAGAAGTATATGGGAGCCTACTAAAATTTCTTACTATACTTTGCGTGTTTCAAGTTTCTCTTTTACGGTACCTTCTTATAAAAACAGCTTTTATATCATTTCTGTTTTTCAGCAACACCTTTCATAATATCATCCCACCAATGTGACATTGTCGGTTAGGTGACAATGATCTGGAACCTGAAATGAATTTAACAAAAAATATGAATATAACTCCGACATTACTTATCCACAAATTCGAATAATTCAAACCAATGCTGGACATTTTCCGTTTTCATCATGATAAAATACATTGTAGCACACGTCACAGAATCTCATATATCTAAACTTCAAATTGCATGTGATTATATTTCGATTTTCTACTTCTTGACACGAAACATTGGAATATATTCCAAATTCACAAATATAATGAATAATGTTATGTCACACAAATATAAACGGTCAGATCCTCCAGTAATTACGTCATATTTCTTTTCGCAAAAAGGTTTTAGATGCAATTACAACAGCTGCATCTATGAAAGGGATTGTTTTCTTCACAATCTATAATAATGCCGTCTGTACTTGGCGCTGGGGGTATACGACTTCTTGAATTATTGGAGGCTATAATGTCATCGCAAAGAAAATCAATATTCCCAGTAAAATTATTTCCATACAATGCGAGTCCCTCCAGAGCTGTCAAATTCTCATAACTGGCTGGAATCGTTCCTGACAATTGGTTCCTTGATAGATCGAAGTACTGTAAATGAACACATTGACCAATTTCAAAAGGAAGTTCATCTTCCAATTTATTTAAATTCAGAAGAAGATATTCCAAATCTTGTAGTTGACCAATCTCAGAGGGAATAGCACCTGATAACATGTTATCATAAACAATCAATGTTTGCAGATTGTGCAGATTTCCAATTTCTGTTGGAATTGTACCAGTTATTGCATTATGCGTAACAACGAAGTGCAACAAAGTGGTAAGTGAACCTAATTCCTTTGCTATGTATCCACCACCATTTTTATGCCTATCATTTAGAATTGATATAGCAATAACGTCTCTTTCTTCATCGCAAATAAAAATGTCATCACATTCGTGACCAAACTGTAAAAAATCATGAGAAAAATCCTCTAGAAATAAATCTACTTGCTCTGTTTTCATCGCGCTGTAGCGTATAACTAAAGAACAATATCTTTGTATGATTTTGTGCGTGTCGTTAAGACTTAAAATAGATTCATCAATTAGCCCAGGAAGTTGGAATGCGATATTTTTCCAAAAAAAATGTTGGATTGAAGATGTATCGTTTAGTGTTTCTTCTCCAGATATTGGCAGAATGAGACTTTTGACGTAATCTTCAAGGTACATCCGAGAGTAGATAGGCTCTTTCGTATGGCGCGATCGATATTTGACACCAAGCGAAACAGAGGTGACTATTGTGACTAAAAGTAGAAGTAATGCAGTTGCTTTGATAAGGCGCTGTTTTATTATCTCATTTTCTTCACGACTGTCTTCTGTATATTCTGCAATCGGGATGTTTAAAGCGAGCGTGGCAATTGGTAAAGGATGTTGAGGTTGATTTTCACCTAGTCCAGCTTCATCACTTGAAGAATCCCTAGCATTTATCCGAGCTTCATGTAGAGCCTCTAAGTTGTGTAGATGTTCAATGTAAACGAGGTCGAGATTGTCTTGCTCAGTATGTAATGAATCGTTTATTGCTTCTGACAATTCAATGATTCTGTTTGTTGCTTCTATGATTTGTTTGTCACAGGACGAAAAAGAAGTGTTATCATTTGATTCGTAACCTCCTTGTGAATTACCATGGACGTTTTCTAGTATGCTTACACTTGTAGATGCATGACTTGAATCTACACTCGAATCGCTATCTTGAAATTGAAACCTTGCGGAACTGAGAATAAATCGAGTACGATTAATACTTTCATCTTCAACGCTGGAATCCTCATTATTGTTTTCATTTCCAATTATTGAATAAAGATCTTCTTCTGACCCATCCTTATTGCTTGCATTTACGTTAGACATCTTGCTACTTCTTTGTCAGACCCATCAATTTATACATATATATAAAGGCTTCTTCATTTCCAGAATAATAATACATAAGAAACAAACAAAATATTTCGGCAGAATTCGAGCGATAATAATAAATATATTATATAAGCACCGTTAAGTTAATAACTGTAATTGAAATTGCAAAACTGAGTAGTAAATGTATCTTTCTTTGTGACTGCTGTAATGTTTACGGCGTTTACATGAACGGCAGTAGACTAATAGAACTACATTAAATTTATCTAAAGAACAAGATCTTTACAAAAAGTTATTTTGAAGTTGAATACAGTGTTACGTAGAAAAAATGTTTTTATATCTTGTCAGAGAAAGCCTCTTTCAACACATATATATATTGACCAAAAAACAGAACTACATAATATGAATATTTAATAACATAAATGCACATGTTCGTGTGCCTTTCATTAAATTCGGATGCCTGTACCTAATTAGAAACGTGCCTTCTGCGATAATCTTAAAAAAGAATAGCTACGTATATGAACAATTCTACGATGTTGTCAATCAACAGTGGGCAGAAACCGCTTAATGCATGACACAATAAAGCATCTGCCAAAAGAGGCATCTTTTACAATATTAAAAAAAAAGACGAAATTATTGGCAATACGTTTTTGATTTTTTTACTATTTTTTTAATTTTAATATTACGGTCTACCCATACATTGGTGTAAGAAGGCCCACTCGACTGAATCCCTTGACCGTATTCTTGAAATACGCACGGGGCTGTTCACTATTTCTTCGGAAGTAGAGGGGAGGAAATCTAGTAGGGACGTGAAGGCTGGTTACACAACTCGTCTTGAATCCCATTGCAGCACGAATAAAAATATAATATACCACAACCAAAACAAACAAACAAACAAACGTACATATATTACATACGAAATGAACGCATCTTTTCGATCTTTAAGTGCTAAAATGACAGCATCTTTTTGGATCGTGACATGTACGTTATTGTAGCAAATCCATATTTATTTATGCCTATTTTATTTAGTTTGGCAGCACTCAAACAGAATTAAAACTGGTCCAATCGTATTTTCCGAGAAAAGAAGAGTATATCGGGTTATTATTTCGAGATTAGAGTACGATATACTCTATATAGCATATGACTTCTGGTAGCGTTTGACACGTGGTGCATATGTATTACTCTAATTGACAGCTCCAGTTGATCTCTTTATACGACGAATTGTGCGAGTTTTGAGAGGAAGATGAACATTACATTGAGCTGTTGCCTCAGATCTCTTCCATCACCTCTTCGAACTTCTGTTTCATATTCTCAGTGTAGGAATTTGAATAATAGGACTAATTATCATAGCTTAGGCAAAGTTTCTTTTGCAAACAAGAACAGTGATGGTCAGATTCTTCCAGAAACGGCGGAAGGAAGATCTCAAAATAATGATGTGAAAATAGTTCGAAAAGGACCTCAAAATCTTCGTGAATGGCTGACTATTTTTGTTGAAGTTAATCGTGAATACAGAGACTCGTTTAAGGGTTTTTTTGACAATCACAAAAGTGAATCATCCAATAAAGATAAAGAATTACAACCAGATGCTCATTATATCAAAAATATTGAAAAAGGAATCAACGAAGCAAAAGGAAACTTGACAAAAAATGCGACAACTCTTGCGAAAGAAGGACAAGTTTTAGTCGAGGAAATAAAAGAAACAACTGGCATAAGAAATTCAAATGACGTAAAAGAAGCTGCTTCATCAATGATGGTTCTGGCAACAGAATGTATTTCTCAATTTATAAAAGGATACAAATCAGGCAGAGATGAAGAAATAGACAAAATGCTAAATAAATATTTCGAAGGTATTGATGGAAACGATACAAATGAAGCAATTCAGTTAAAAGAAAAGATTGAAGAAAGAAAATTGTTTCGGAAGAGACGAAGGAAAAGATTAAGAGTGTAATTAGGGACGACAAATTCTTCTTAATTCTCTTACTGTTACAAGCAATGACTTTGAAATTATATATTTTTTGCTGATTCAACTTGACTGAAATGTCTTTGCAATGATTTGATTGACTAGACTATTCATAACAGAATGATTGTTACCATTGTATTCTCTGAATCTAGTAAAATGCATCAGAACTCAGAAGGATTTGTATTGAACAATCCATACTTTCTCAATATTGATTATAACGTTGAAGATTCTTTTATTTGATTTCTTTTGAGATATTGTCAGTCGTTTGGCTTTGTTATGAGTAAATTCTCTTCTTGATGTTTGGATTGATATTCATATGGACCAAGTTTTTTCTGTTTTGAAAGGCTACGTGAGAAACTTACTAACTCCATTGTACCTAAAGAAGTACGATCAGTGACGCACAAAGATAATGTCCCCGACAAGAGCCATCAATTAAATTTAAAAAGGCACAAACTGAAAGTAACTATGATGAGGTTTCATCTTTTTCTGTCAAGTGTTGCAACATTATGGAGAGCTAGTGATTGTTTTACCATACCAGGGCACCTCGAAGCGAAATCGTACAAAGGACTCTCCTCCTATGTTTATACCCCAATTTCATTGCCATTATATTCTGCTTCGATAAACGAACCTACAAACATCGCAGAAAAGAATAATGAAGATAACGAAAGCGATCCGTCAGAATTAGTTACTCAAGAGGGAATAACGCTTCCAGAGTTGTTTCCTACTCTTGAATCATCATTATCAAAACTTGGATTTTTAACACCAACACCTATACAAGAAGCTTCTGCACATCTTGCCACAAATCTGAACAACATACTTTTGATTGCTCCCACTGGATCAGGAAAAACCTTGGTATGTAGCATTCAGTCCTAATAAGAGTGAAATCATCATAGAAATATTCTAACATTTCCCAATTTTTGCATGATAAAAAGGCATATATTTTACCAGCGCTCGCAACAGCAATGGAAGAAAATGGAACAATTCTTTTAGTCGCTCCAACAAGAGAACTTGCAGTTCAACTAATGAGAGATTCTATTTCTCTTGTCTCTAACATAGATTTTTCTACATTATCACCTCATATCAAACCCCCTTCCATATTATTAGCCGTTCGGGGAGTTGACATACCTACACCTGAACAAATTTCTCAAGCTTCATTTTTGATTGGTACTCCCTCTGAATTATTATTCGTCATATCTAACATCCAAGAAGGGCAGGAATTTGTGGCTGGAAATACTTTATCTTCTGTTATATTAGATGAAGTTGATGTACTCTTACCCAATGATCCGAAAGAATTTCGAACAGCATTGGATAGGAAGAAAAACTCAAGTAGGAATAATCGAAATAATGGTCCACGGGATGAACGTCGCAAACAGGAACAAAAGCGCAAACTAAATGCTGCCCGTCGTAAGGGTATGGATATTTCCAAAGAGAGTAACAATGTTATGAGTGAAACCGATAAGTTGTTGAGGATTATAGCAACACGTCGATTTGTTGGTGGTGATTCTTCATCTCCCTGTCAAGTATTGGCAGGAAGTGCAACAGCCAGTCGAAAAACATTAAACCGATTAAATCGCTCTTTGAGAGATGCTGCTGCAGAAGCCTCTGCTTCGATGGCTATGGTATGGGCAGGAGATGTTAAACCATGTCGTCCTACCCTAAAAGAAGGAAATGTGGCACAAAAGGAAAAAAGTGTCTTCAGCTCATCCAATAATGAGGAATCTGAAACAAAAACAGAAAATCTTAATGAAGATTCTATAGAACAATTGCAGCAGCAAGTACAACATACAATCCGAGCGGTGACTGTACCCTCTCAAGTTACACACAAATATGTCCATCTAGATAAAGATATTTCAACAAATCCAACTACAGTATTGTCTATGTTAGCTCAAGTTGCCAAACAAGTATCTCCCAAAACAGCATTGATATTTATATGTGGAGAATTTGGGAAAGCAAACCAGTCAGAAAAATCTATGCATAAATATGAAAAAGGGAGTGGCTCTACCTCTGCTTCACGGAGGAACTCTATGTACAAACGAAAAAAAATCGCTGCAGACAAAGAGGCTAAAGCGAATCAAAGCTTACCCAGAACAGAATCACTATCAGCACGTAAAGCTTGTAAAACACTTGAAAAATACGGAATTGAGGCTAAGCCATTACATGTGATGCTAGGCTTGGAACTCAATTCTAAAGAAATTCCAAACGAAGCTAATGAAGACGAAGAAGAAATGTTACCATATTTGGTTACCTTTGAAGGTTCCGCAAGAGGATTGCATTTTGATGCAGTAGATGTAGTATTTATTGTAGGCCGTCCCTCATCAGCAGCATCGTATTTACATTTGGCAGGCAGGGTTGGAAGAGCAGCAAGGGATGGAAATGGAAATGTTGTGATTAATCCTGGATTGGTTGTATCATTTTGTACTAAGGGAAGTGCCAATGAATTAGCAAAGTGGACACAGCAGGTTGGTGGAGAGATTTTGGAAGAGTTTGAATTTGAATCTTAACTTTACTAAATTCTAATGTATGGTTGATGGTGGATTAAAATCAAAATAAATTTTACAATGGTACACTAATCAGAAATTTATTATGGATTTAAAATAGTAAAATGGAGTTTCTTCATCCCCTGTTCACAACGAAATCTATGAAAGAACAAATAGGATCATTTTACAACTAATTTTGTCAGTTCATAAAATGATGGGCTTATCACTGCTATGATAAAGAATGTTTCACTTGGGTCGAAGCTGTTCTTGTTCATTACTCTTAGGAAAAGTAACAGACGGTCGTGTTTCTCCCTTACAAAGAGGTGGAAGCAAAATATGCTACAATAGCGACAAGAATGTTGTCAAAGATGCCTGAGATCCCTTCTGTAACAGCGCACAAGGCAGATATTTGTAAGACAGATTCAAAATCTCCTGAGGTATTCACAGCCGCAAACCGTAGACAATAATAACCAATAATGGACCCGCAAAAAAAACCAAGTGAACCGGTCAAAGTCTTTTTATCATTTGGACCAAATGGGAAGGTTGGATACATTCCAAATGGAAAATATTCTCCTGCCAAAGGGGCAAGACCATCTCCAAAGCCTAGACAAGCCATCACAAATATGGCTTCTTCTTTTCGAAAAAAGAAAAGTCCCATGGTATTCATTATCAAAGTAAAAAAAAGTGGTCCAAATAGCAATTCTGATGGATTTCCGGTGCGGGTCATAGTTTTGACATCTTGGTCTTCTTTGTTTTTGATGATTGCGCCCTGAACAAAAAGTTGTACTGAATAAATGGCTGGGACCAAAATATTCAATCTCCAAGACCAGTGGTCTTCTGAAAATAATGGCCAAAAGATGAGCCAAGATCCTGCAGCAATATGTATAATTTTCCGTGATATTTTAGGTGGTAATAAATTACGAGATACAGCGAAATCGCATCCTCCTATGACAAATTTAACATACACGATGGTGCCAGTGGCTGCAAGGATATTCTGATGAAGTGGTTCCATAATGTCAAGATTGTAATCAGGATTGCAATCAGGATTGTAATTCAAGATTGTAATTCAAGATGACGAATTTAATATAATCATATGAAAATCTTTTTGAGAAATTATCGTGAATTCTCATATATATATTGTACTACGGACGAATTCTACTTTTTATATGCTTCAACCTTTATTTGAATTGTTACATAATTTCGAGAGAAAAATCGACTGTAAAACAATAGTTTCATGTCAAAGAATTTGAAATATAAAAATTATATGCTTAGAAATGACAAAATAGCATTTGAATGACTTATGTAAAGAAGGATGAATGTTTAAGAATACAAAATAAAGGATAAAAATGTCATGATGGGAGTTTGCGTTTCTTTTGTTTGGCTTCAATGGCCATTTTGACTTGTTGAATTTTGAGTTCTAGACTTGTTTGTTCTTTTTTTATTTGTTGTGGATCTACTGCAACTGCAACTGCGCCATTATCAAGAATTTGATTGGGATCGACATTGATGTTTGCATTATTGAATTTATCCTTCAAGAAATGATTTCCTGTATATTTCTTGGAAAGGGCAGGCCTGACAACCAATTTTCGTTGTAGCAGCATACGTTGATCTAAGTGTTGAATAGCATTTTTGGCTTGTTGGATAGATTCGTATTCCACAAATGCATATCCCTTGGGCTGTCCTGGTCGTATTTTGTGATTGGAGTTGTCATTTTCTTTATGATAAACTTGAAAGACTCTTTGTATTGTTCCATATGGTTGAAATAATTTATGCAAATGCGTATCAGTGATACTTCTATGTAAGTTCCCAACAAAAAGGGTGTTTGTGTTGCATGGTATACTAGAAGATATTGGTGATGGTTTGGGATTAGTGGAAGAATTGATGGTGAGAGTAGAGTCTTTTGGGGATGTGTTTAGCTTTGTTTTTGGAGAAACTTCTTTGTTCTCAGATTGATCTATTATTTCATCTTGCTTTTCTAGTGAAATAGAATCATCAGTTTTTGCTTTTTTAGCTGAAGACATTTTGAAATAGATGAATCTTGTAAATGATGAGATTGTTACTTCTTTGATCGTTGGTGTCGAAGATGAAGATGTACAACAATGATGGAGATGGTAGTTAGTGTAAAAGGTGCTATGTATACGATACCATGAAAATTGTACGAGTTTTTTTTATTGGAGGTTGTGTGAAGGTGAAATTTATAATTTCTACATGAAAGTATATGTTTTCTACGCAAAAATCATATTTTTGCTGATCAGCAGATGTGAGTTGAGTTAGTCCGCGGAAAAGGTTCATCATTTTCATTTGTGAAGCTACAGTAGGTATCATTATAGACAACCAACTCAACATCACTGCTGCTTCGAACAAATTTTGCAAAGTTGAATCTTCACACATCATCAAGAGTTGATAAAAAAAGATTTAGTTTTTGGAAATTACAAATATTGAAGCTATACGTTTGAGCATTTAATGTATTTCTCGTGAGCCTATTTTATGATAGACAACGAAACTCAATAATCTACTCTAATTTTCAAGGCTATCTATAGATTGAGTCTACGAAAGATAGGGCAATATGTCATCGAAAACGGTCCATCCAGTATATGTACCAACCTTTCCAGCTACTGGTGTAGAACTATCTTGTTGGGCATACATTACAGCACCTCGATTATCCCCCTCTCAAAAACTAAAACACATCAGTGAATCTTCTAGGAATCAAAATCAAGAACGCTTCTTTCCAAATTTAATCACTGCTCAAGGATCAACACTCCGCATTTATCACTATTCACCTCCCTTACAATCTCAAAAAGACCAAATCCATGTACAGGATTCTCTCCATTTGTTAAAAACCTTTACTGTTTCAGGCATGGTGTGTTCTTTAGATACACTTCCAAATGCTCGATCAAGATCCTCCTATATCTATGATGGACTCTTGATTGGATTTTCAGGTAATCCCCGTCTTTCCATTGTTCATCCTGAATTACATCATGATTATCATCTTTGTCGTACCAGTACTACAACAAAGAATGATCAAGATATCCAACAACCATATCAAAATCATCTTCATATGGAACGGTTACAAGCATCCTCCATTATTGACCTAACCCCTGCATTGTTTGAACGATGCAAGGGTGCCATGACCCCATTAGATCAGGATTTATATGTTTCCATCTGCCATGATCATTGGAAAACGCAACAAAGTACAAACACTCATAATGACCATGGCGACGAACAGCAACAACAACAACAACAACAACA
>Ga0209092_10003656_pt1 | contig 13213 bp, 8 predicted proteins | sample FraStrMetagenome_FD_187446 | JGI IMG/M metagenome (GOLD analysis project Ga0209092, IMG submission 187446) | Marine eukaryotic phytoplankton communities from Arctic Ocean - Fram Strait ARC3M Metagenome (SPAdes) (version 2) | ecosystem: Environmental > Aquatic > Marine > Oceanic | place: Fram...
AGAGAGAGAGAGAGAGAGAGAGAGAAAGACGGAAAGACGGAAAGACGGAAAGTGCACACAAACGAGCTCGAGAGAAAAGTCTCCTATAACGGACCTTACGATGAGCAGTAACGAGTTTATCGAGGAGGAGCAGAGGCAATTGGAGCAGCTGGCGGAGACGGGATGGGATGATAATGATGTGGAAGCAGAGGCATTGGCTGAACGTCGTCGTAAACGTAAACGAGCCATTATGGAAAAATTTGGTAATGAAGAGGATATCAGTCAGGTAAATAATGAAGTTGAGACTAATAAAATGATTGCGACTGCCGATAAGTCGAGTGATCAAGTGAAAGAAAAGGAAAAGGGGGAAGATGACGGTGATGACGATGACGATGACAGTAGTTTTGACATGTTTGGTGCAGATACACCCGAAAGCAATGGAACGAGGGAATTGAGGAATATTTCAGCGGCATCCGCAAGTGGTGGTGTGGAAGATGTATCGAATTGGGATGATGCAGATGGTTATTACAAAGCTACAATTGGGGAAGTGATTACCGTTCCTCTTCACCTGAACAATAATTATCATGATGATATAGAAACAAAGACTGTACGGTATCGGGTGTTGGGCGTGATTGGTAAGGGCGTCTTTTCTTCTGTGCTAAAATGCTGTAACTTGGACGATCCAAGTAATCTCGTGGCATTGAAGCTTATTCGTAACAATGAAACGATGGCGAAAGCAGCTCAAAAGGAATTGCGCATCTTGAAAATGCTAACTTCAACGAAGAAGGCGAATGCCCATTGCATCATGATTCTACCCGGGAGTGGACACGAACACCGAAATCACATAACCATGTACTTTGAAATTATGCATATGAATTTACGTGAGACACTGTATAAGTTTGGTAAGGGTGTTGGGATTCAAATTTCGGCAGTGAGGAGATACACTCGGCAACTTGTTCTTGCTTTGACTCACTTGAAGGAACACGGGATCGTTCATGCAGATATTAAACCCGACAATATTTTGGTGAACGCCGATTTTTCCGTCGTCAAGATTTGTGATTTTGGAAGTGCATTTTTTGTAACAGACGTTGATGCCAAAGATCCAACACCATACCTAGTTTCGCGGTTCTATAGACCACCAGAGGTGATTTTAGGGATGGACTATTCCCACCCTGTAGATCTTTGGTCTATAGCAGTCAGTTTAGCAGAACTGTTTCAAGGAAGTGTACTATTCCCAGGGAACACAAACAATGACATGCTACGTTTGTTTATGGAAAGTTTGGGGCCTTTCTCAAACAAAATATTAAAACGGCATTTTAATTCATTCGAGAAACTCGGGTTGTCTCCTCACTTTGACAGGGAAAATTATGCATTCCATTATCATGATATAGATATTGTGACAGGTCGACCAGTTCTACGGACTGTATCAATAACTTCGGCTAAGCAGTCAAAAACTCTTCCTCAACTCTTTTTGAAATCAAAAAGTCAAAGTGACGACAGATTGGAAGTACTGCGTTTCGCAGACTTACTAACTCGATGTCTCGCATTAGAACCAGCACGTAGAATGTCCCTCAGCGACGTTCTACATCATAATTTTCTCAATCGATCTTCTCAAACGGTAAATTAGAATGCAAAAAGTGGCTGCCAAGTACATCCATTGTGCATAGGGGTTAACAACTTAAAGAATTCTTAAATTACATGATTGCCTATATTCTATATATATCCTTTCATGTTTTTCTAATTTTCTAATCTATTCTCTTACTTCGAAATAATCGAGCTGTTATTCCTAATGCAACATCAATTGTACAACATGTGGTTGCAAGACCAAAGAAGCCTCCGAAAGACATTAATTTCATCCCGATGCCTGGACCGAAGATTCTTGCACCAGAAAAAAGACTGTGCTCTATTCCTAAGAGCGTTCCTTGTTCGTGATATTCAACCGCGCCAGTTGTACGAGTCGTCAGAGAAGTTGCTAATAGATGGGAAAGGCACGCAGCCGAAATCGAACACATTGCAACAAATATTGTATTTTCCTTTTCAGACACAAATCCTAGCATAATTGCAATACAACCTTTCAAAACCAGACAAAACCATGTTATTCGAGCTGGCCCCAACATCTTTGTGAGCGGTTTCATTACAAAAGCACCCGTTATTGCTACTGCGACGAACGAGGCGCTCATATTCCACCCCATCGCCGACTCGTTAAAGCCACGCTGCTTAAGAAAAATGGGGAGGGCTGTATTGAGCATAGAATTAGATATGGAGGAAGTCACTTTTAAAAGTAGTAGCGGCCATATTGTTGGTCTAGAAATGATTGACCACCCAACCATGATTGGCGATGCGGTCTTCGGTTCCTTCTCGTCTCCTCTTATATTTCCTGCTCGCAAGTCAGGTAAAGCAAATGCGGCGAGTGCAGCGCTTATGAGGCTTCCAACAGCAGCAAGTTTAGCTCCAAAAAAGTAATCGCCGCTTGCACCGATCATCCCACCAAGGGCAGGACCTACTGAAGCTCCAATAGTATATGCCGTCGTTAACCGCCCCAATGCAGCTGCCCTGTTTGATGATGAAGCATTGTCATCCGATAAATTTGTAGCAATCAAGGCTTGAGCAACGAGAAAGGCTGCTTGAAATATAGAAGGAATTTTACTAAGATATAAGCCCGTAATAGAATTAGCATTCGCCAACAAAAAATAAGAGCACGCAGAGGATAAAAATACAAAAACAAAGCAATTTTTTGCCCCTATTCTATCCAGTAATACACCCACAACTGGACTTCCAAAAGCTTGAAGCATAGAAAAGAAGCTTTGTAATCTTCCATAAGATAATAATACATCGCCTTCCTCGACACCTTCCTTTGTTGCGAAACGGTCAACCAAAAAGGGCTCAATAGGCCTCTGCAACTGGTAGCATAGAGCATATAGAACGATGTTAACGTACACTATCGCCATCATCCAACCTTGCCGGTCATATTTAGTCATTATTACATGTTTTGTAGATGACAGTTCATTGATCTTTTTATCATTCGCGACGCACATGCCGAAATTTCTTTCGCTTCTACTCGAGCGATGAAACGGGAGCGGGATATTATACCTCTCTGCTGAAAAAAACTTCTGGAAACGACTTGAGAGATTGAGTAGGGAATAAGGATAATCTATTCCGTCGATGATAGATTATTATGAGTTGCGAGGTGTTCTGTTCTGTTCTGTTCTTTTTTCTTTTCCCTCTTTGCCCGCTGCCCACCCTACCAGCTTTTTATCAACACAATGGTTGCGTTGCGTCGTCGGTCGTGGAAAAGTGGAAAACTGAGAAACTAACGGTGTAGCTATTTATACGAAGATTCACATTACTGATTCTTGATGCGTTGTAGTGTTGTTGTACGAGTCGTAGTTGTAGTCTACCGATAGAACCGATAGACCCGATAGACCTACGTCGTATGCCCTATGCTATGCCCTATGCTGCACCTTTGCGAACCCTGCGTAATCTTGACATACCGCGCAAGAAAAAATGAGAATTTGCAAAATACACAAGAAATAGATCAATCTCTCTCTTTATATGGATGGATACAAATATCAGGTATTAATACATGTATTTAATATATATACATGTAATGGAAGATGATGAATTATTACCGTCCATGCACAACATTGTTATTCAGAGGAAGCGCAAGCATCAGCTCTTTACGAAATCGGATAAGAGCAGCTGACAAACTTACCTCGTTTTCCTCCTTATCGACTGCTACTTCGACGAACAAAAAGTTTTCACATTCTGCGCCTGCAGATGTCCTTCCGATATACGGGAACTTCATAAATGGAAAAGTAGTTCCATACACTGGCAAGGATGAAGGTTTGTTGGATATTCGCGATCCTGCTACAAACGCGGTAGTGGCGCGAGTTCCCGATATGCTTGAAACTAGTGCAATGGAGGAAGCAATCGTGGCGGCATCGAATGCTTTTGTAACTTGGCGTGAGGTTCCTGTGCAAAGAAGGGCACGTATTATGATGAACTTCGCTCGTATAATTCGGGATCGGACGGAGGAATTAGCTCAGATAATTACTTTGGAGAACGGAAAGACGTTGGCAGATGCTCGTGGTGACATATTTCGTGGATTGGAGGTTGTAGAGACGACGAGTAGTGCAATAGTGAGAGATATGATGGGGACGTCCTTAGAAAATATTAGTAATGGCATAGATTGCGTATCTTTTAGGCAGCCTCTAGGTGTTGCGGCGGGAATTGCACCTTTTAATTTTCCCGCTATGATTCCGCTTTGGATGTTTCCCGTAGCATGCACCAGTGGATGTACTTTCATTCTAAAACCCAGTCCGAAAACTCCCGGAGCGTCTATGATGTTGGCAGAGATGGCACGAGATGCAGGGTTGCCCGATGGTGTTCTCAATATTATTCACGGTGGTAAGAAAACAGTTGACTTTTTATGTGAAGATCCTGCAGTAAAGGCAATCAGTTTCGTGGGTGGAAATGAAGCTGGGGAGTATATCCATTCAAAAGGAACTTCAAATGGCAAACGAGTGCAAGCAAATTTGGGCGCTAAGAATCATGCTGTCGTTATGCCTGATGCCGATCGTGAGGCGACCATCAAAGCTGTTGTTGGCGCTGCATTTGGAGCGGCGGGACAGAGATGTATGGGGCTAAGCGTGGTCGTTTTCGTAGGGGAGACGAAAGATTGGATACACGATATAGTAACTGAGGCAAAGTCGTTAGTAGTCGGTAATGGATTTGACGAGAAAACCGATATAGGTCCCATAATCACGCCTCAATCTCTTGAACGATGTAAATCAATAATATCTGATGCTGTCATGAAAGGCGCGATTTTGGATTTGGATGGAAGAAAGGTGAAAGTCAACCACAAAGGGAACTTCTTGGGACCAACTATACTTTCGAACGTATCAGTCACAAGTCCTGTGTACACCAACGAGGTTTTTGGGCCTGTGCTTTCTTGTATTGCGGTGGACAATCTTGAAGAGGCTATATCTCTAACTAATGAGAACCCTTACGGAAATGGATGTGCCATTTTCACTCAAAATGGTGCATTTGCTAGGAAATTTCAGCATGAAGTTGATGTTGGCCAAGTGGGCATCAACGTGCCTATTCCTGTGCCGCTCCCAATGTTCTCTTTCACAGGAAGTAAAGCGTCTATCCGTGGTGATATCCATTTTTACGGACGTCAAGGCACTAGTTTTTATACACAAATAAAGACTGTAACTTCAAATTGGCAGTACACCTCATCTGGTTTGGGAGATGTCAACATGCCAACCATGAAGTAGGGAGTTTTATGGATTTGTCTAAATGATTGAGTTTTCAAGAGCGGCACAAAACTAAATCAAAGCTATAGTTCAAAATCTTAAAATCTTATCAAGTTCAGTACAAGAAAGAGAAAAAAGTCACATGTGTCCTTATACATTAAGATTGTACTATCAACTACCATTCTTTGTCAATAATTCTGTAGCCGTACCACCTTCTCGATCAAGGCCATTCTCACTTTTCTGATCCGAGGACACCATAAAGTCTTGTCTCAACCGGTGAATATCCTTCATCGTCTCTGTTGGCATTGCTGAACTCCAAAACGCTTTTGACATACTCATTCGAGGGGGTGAGTAACCGTGCTGGTCGACTTCATGTGAATCGCCGTGGGCAACCGTATCGAGCTCATCATAAACGAACACATATTCTTTGTACGTATACGTAAAAGAATGAGCTATTGCAAATAGAAACATCTCAATGCAAACAAGATAGTCCTGTAACCCTTGTGCTACATCTTTTGCTTCCCATGAACCAACTTCGCTTATAATGCCGACTGTTTTGAGGATGGCAATCAAGACACTTTGCCACCACGTAAAAAAAATGACACCTTTTATGCACAAGAACTTTCCGATTGGCTTCCAATCAATAGGTGCCTTGAGTTCTTCTTCTGTTGCAAAGTAAAACTTGATAAGGCAGTAGAGAGCATACATCTGGCTGAAGTTGGTAACGATAGCAAGATACGGGTAGGTGTATCGCCACTCAAACTTCCCTTCACCATAAACTCCAATGGACTCACAAAATAAAGTCAGAATTGTAGCGGTGGTTTTCCACACTACATATTGTAGTACTCCATTCTTACAATTGATGAGAAATTGAGGGCCCATTTGCCATTTCACAATGACGCGATTAAGAGGAGAAGGGTGCTCACCAAGAGTACCATTTTTCGTCCTCAAAATAGACGAAAGACTCTCATGCCCACCCAATAACTCAACTAAGAAATAAAAAAATGATATGAGGACAAAAGCTTCGTAAAAATCTCGAATCGTATCAATATAGAGACTCGATTCATGGAATCGTAACGATAACCACGAATTGATACTATACAGCGGAACCATCCATAAAATCCGCACAACATATTTCTGAATCTCTGGCCTATACCAGTTCGTTAAATGCAGTGTAATCTCTCGAATTGAAATAGGTAGAGTAAGCATTACAAAAACTCCAGCAGAATAAAACGCCGCATAATCTTTTCCAAGTTCTTTATCTTGCGCCATACAAAAGAATAGTACAGGAATCCCCACAATCAACGTCAAAAAAGTCGTAATCGCTAAACAATGTCCTACGCTCTCCATAAACGTTTTAACGACCCTTTGCTTATGATCCCCGCTGCTGCTAACCCTTGAATGCAACGATGATGATTTCTGTGTTAATGAGGAAGAGGAATGATGATTATAATCCCCGTTGTTGTTGTTCTTATTGTTAAGCCTCTGCGAAGAATGAACAGGCACCGACGATGTTTGCTCGTGTTGCTGTTGATGATGGAACAACAACGATGATGATAGCTGCTCCTTCGATTCGTCACTCATTTCTTCTGTCATAATTTACACAAGGTATCGTTGTTGCGTAGGTTTATCCTATTTATATATAAAATCTATCCGAACAGCACAAAGCTATAGATTCCTGGGTAGTAATAGTACATAGGCTTTAGCCTGAGGCTTCCGAATATCAATTCAAGTTTCAAGATCTCCGTCGAATGGAATGTGTGCGTCGTGCCGAGAGAGATTCGTGACAGCCTTGGTGGAACTGCCGAGAGAATGAGTTATATGGGAATGCCCCGACGGGTGCTATTGTTGCTCTGTTACGTTGTGAGTACCTGTCGTTAATAGTGTGCGTGTGTGTGTGTGTGTCTTTAGAAGAGGGATTAAGGGATGATGATGTGACAAATTCTGATATCGTTGTTGGCGACACGAATGAATATAAGGGAACTAAATTAGATTGTCTTCAATTTTTTCAAATGCACATGAACTGGTAGTTTCATTTCTTCTGAACGAATAACTGTGTACTTTAATTAATCTTATTAGCGCTTCTCTACATCTGGACTCATTTCTTTTGTTAACATCTACTCTTGTATGAATTTAAAGCAAAAAATGGATCGTACGCGCGGTCGGGCGATGCATCATCTCCTAGTCTAATGCGCAACATACCCTTCCGACGGCATCATCTATAACTCTCGTAGCCGAGCAGGCGCTCTCATCTATCTTTCTAAAAACTCTCGTCGTCTGCCCTTGAATGGTGTGTTATAACATCACCATTAATCAAGACTCAATTCATAGGACCAGAAACTTTGATTCTTTGCGAATTACCATCTATGCCATAATGAAATACTTTTTCTTCATTTTATATCATCGCTATCAAAATTCAATGTGTAAAACATTTAACAAAGATGTAGTCGAGCATAAATGATGAAGCATTCGATATATTCATCGTAATTTCCATTCATGAAGAAAACGATTTCACTACAAATTTTCAAAAAAGCTTATTCGAAGGACATCTTTAGGATACTCCGATTAAACTGCAATAAAATACAAAAGCAAATCAAATTATTACAAAACTTCAACTATTTGATATCCACTTTACTGTTGTTCGAAAATAAAGTATATTTAATGCTGCGGTCTGCGGGTGAGTTATATTCGAAAGCTGTTAAATAAAAATCTTAGTTGTTATGTATTACGCTTATTTTCATCTCTCTACATTCTTATGGATCTTTACGTCAACGAGGTCTGGTGCTTGGGTTAGTCATTCGGCTAAATCGATGGTCAATGGGAACTAACATAAATAGATTTCTGCACTTTTGAAAAATACACTATGTGTTCAGTGGGATCAATTACTCCATCGGCAAGAAAAACTGATTCTTCCAGAGAAAATTAAGAAAGAGGTTTAGTATGTGTAGAGTAACGAAGAGCAGGCAAGGCTTGAGTCGGTGTGATATAGATATAAAGCATCTTTTTCAACGTAAATATACGAGGGCAGAAAAGGGACAGGAACAAAAGTCTACACTCATTACTCATTTGACTAATTCCAGAGAAAATTAAGAAAGAGGTTTAGTATGTGTAGAGTAACGAAGAGCAGGCAAGGCTTGAGTCGGTGTGATATAGATGTAAAGCATCTTTTTCAAAACGTAAATACGAGGGCAGAAAAGGGACAGGAACAAAAGTCTACACTCATTACTCATTTGACTAATTTATATATTTATTTATATATGTACATAAATTCTTTTCGTCATCGAATCCGTCATAGTATAGTGGCTAGTATCCCCGCCTGTCACGCGGGAGACCAGGGTTCGATTCCCTGTGACGGAGATAGTAAAGCATTTTTTGTTTCGGTGAGAAATTAGGACAACATTTTTGTTTCGTTGAGAAATTAGGACAATGAAAATTCCCCACGTGCGAAGAACAGGTGACATGTGACAGGGCCCTGACGTTAGCTCTGCATATAAGATAAAATAGTTCCGATAACGTGCAAGGCATAATGCCGAATGCTGAGGCAGCGTTCAACAGTCTATGTTCACTTCAGGATGTGTTGAATATCCTGAGGGAATTGTTTTATTCAAGTCTAAGGTGCATAGGCTGCCTCATGACTCTTGACAATTCCGAAATGCTGGTATAACCACGCTCTGAATGCCGACATTGTCAATAATACGGTACCGACATCGACTGTGTAGAGCTGCGATGTGATCGGAACAGTAGGAAGTATTCGATAAATAACACTCTTTAGAATTGATTGTTGGATCAGTCAGACTCAAAGTATCATGTCTCACTGGTAGCACTGATCATTTTCGATATTTACAGTGATGTCGCGATCACTACCAAACATAGTAGGTAAATACTCTGAAGCCGCAGATTCTTCAACACCTCTTTATCGATTTCTCTTAAAGATAGAAGACTGTACCTCAAACTAAAATACGGTTACAGATTTTTTTGCATTTAGCATTTGCGTCTTTCAACATTACGGATTCATAATCCTATCAATACGCTAAATCCAAACAATATTTGCCTTGGAATGTGAAGAATTATCGTATAGATTTTGGAAGATAATATCGTTCGCAAATAAGTTTTTTTGTAGAGATATAAATCTCAAATATCGAAAGTTAGCAGAGCTACCAGTCAGACACGGCGGTCTAAGTCTAAGCAATCCAACAACCAATTCTAAAGAGTGTTATAAGTCAAGCACTCTTTACTGCTCCCACCTCTTGTCCGCCCTACGCGGTCGAGTTCAATACAGCCCAGTTGATAATATTGAATGCCAAAGCGAGGTCATGCCAAAATATTGGAGTCGTATAGAAGCAGCCCACAAAGTGAAATGCAAGTCCGAAGTCGATCAGTTACCTCAGGATACTCAACGTACCTTGAAACGAGCGAAGAAAACAGGGCGCTGGCTCAGCGTCATGCCTTCGCACGTTAGCGGAACAATCCTATCTTCGTTAGAGTTTCGCGATGCTCTAATGCTCCGATATGCATTACAAATGTTTGCGTGGTCGCTTAATAAAAATAGATTAAAAAGATAACCAACTTTTAAATGAATGAAATCAAGTATTCTATTAAAAGTTGAGAAAAGGTTCTTTCCATCTGACGTGTTGTGTGTGCGTAACACAAAACATGTAACCGCTTATTTTATATATCAAGCGACTACACAAATACTGTATGTTACTGGGTAACATGTGTGAAATGTTACACGTTACCAGTTAACGATGATATGCAATACATCGTTACCAGTCATCGATGATACGAACAACATGTAACCGCCTAAATATTCCAAGAAAAAAGCGACTACACACATGTAACAAATTCACACGTACATACAAAGACACAGTGCACACATTTAAATTCCTGCAACTCCCCTTATGCTGTGGTGTTGAATAAAATAGGTCCTGTGAGTCTATAAAACTCCGTCGGGGAGACCGCCTTCGTCAATACATCACTGGGATTCTCAGTACCGTCAATATGTCCGGTCCAAACGTAACCTGCAGCAACTACCCATGAATTGTGCTTCTTCTTGATAGAACTCTAACGTAGTTGAGTATTGACGATCACAGAGTTTTTGTCTCCTGATAGGGTGGAGCACTTTTCCACATCCATCCCTATCATGCATAGTTTGTAACGGAATCCCAAAAGATTCTCAATGGCAATCCTCATGGTAACGAACTCACTACCATAGGTAGAACTTTTCACAGTATTCTGATGCTTGGAGTAGAAAAAGATCGGAGCATTTCCCAGCAAAATTAATATGCCGGTGACACTCCTTCTAGTATCAAGGCAAGTGGCATGACATGCATCCTTGAATACTGTAAGAGGTACGGTATCAACCTTCGCTTCTGGAAAATCTTCGTCGATATACTCTTCGGTATCAGGGTAACATTCCGTCCAATCCTCATCCTTGAAATCAATATCTTCATAGGAGATAGGGGACGGATCAAATACAATTTCCCACGTGCATGAAACTTGAGGTATCCGAATACTCGTAAGGCCCTCTTCAGATGTCCATCGCGAGGCTTCTGGCCAAATCTTGCAAGAGTATTGGTTGCGTACTGAACATTATAACGACCTAATCTAACGGCCCATTGAAGGCATCCAATCATCATTTGATGAATAGGAATCTCACTAGGTACAAGCAAATCAGTATCATCCATTTCAGGGTGATCACCAGCATCCAAAGGTAAACCACTGTTCTTCAAAGATGTCTCCAAGAGTTTCTCAATACGATCACAGACGCTCTTGATATAGGTCTTAGCCCCAAGTGTCCAACATTGGCGCCCTTTGTCCCATTCAATATCCGCTCCGCTATAATACTCAGGCGTTCCAACTCCCTTCAAAGTATAACCCCATAATTTCTGCAATGCCTCAATAATGGAGAGAGGTTCCTTACTGAAGATTAAGAGGTCATCTACCATGACTGCAATATACTCGTAGTAATCTCCACGGTCTCTCATCCAGAGGTCAAAGTCCGCATGGCAAGGACGAAATCCCATGTCCCTAAGATTATCAGAGAACTTCTGATGCCACATTGCTCCTGACAACTTCAACCCATATAATGCCTTGACAATGATCAAAATCAAACTCTTGACCTGCAATTGCATATACTAGCTCACCGGGCAATGCCTGAACGTAAGCCGAGGCAACATCTGCTGCAATAACTTTGAATTTCTTTAAAGCTGCAATGACAAAGAGAATTCTGACGGTTTCCAATTCAACTACTCCACTCTAATAATCCGTCTCAGGATCCCGAGTCCTGTATCCTCCAGTGCAAAGTCGGGCTTAATGACGCCCATCAAACTTGACGGCAAAGGCCCACAAAAGAAGGATCTTCTGATAATCTTCAGTGATTTCAGATTCATCACCAACTCGAAAACATTCAAATTCGTCACGAAGTAACTTGACTTCCCGATCAATGGCTTCAGTCCAAAGAGAATTACCAATAGCTTGATCTAACTTGTACGCTTCTGCAATATTCCTTGGTACACGCACTCCAAATTGATACTTGATTCCCCGAGGTGATGCGCGAAGATTTCTTACCATTCGCTTCAACTTCTTGATGTTCTTCGAGTATTTCCAGACTGTTTCGTCTGTCAGGTCATTATCATAAACATATTTTGCGAGCGTAGCTGGATCATCCTTCTTTATTACTTCCATAGGTTCCCAACATTCTTCTTTATAACCTTCCCTAACCTTCCCACGAGATAAGTACATCAACTTTCCCTTTTTGATTTTTGTCCTTCGACCAACGATGACCATTGATTTCTTCAAACGTCCATCTCCCGACATCGTCTTCATCATCTTTGTTTAGCATCTTAGGAGGTACAAATATTTGTGTACCTTATAAGTGTAAATATCAGTTAGAATATTGACGTGGCATGGTTGTCTGGGTGTTCGATTCCCCAGTACGTTAATTTTATTCTAACATGGTAACGGTTTCGCTTTTATCGAGTTTTTCTTCAATCAAACGAACTTCTGTGGCGTATCCCTTCGTCACAGTGTTCAGAACTTGCAGGATGAAATGTTCATCATCCATTTTTATGCCAGCATCAGTCAATCTCGATCTAATATCTTCGAGGTAGGTTATGAAGTTGATGGGATCTACGTCCTTCTTCATTTCGGCTTTATAAAACAAACGATGTAATTTTGCTTTCGATGGTGCAGTTTTTGGTTCAAATTTCTTCTCCAAAGCCGTCCATACATTACCTGCATGACCATCGGGATAGTCGTCTGATTTGGTATTTTTAATTAGGTTGAAAACTGTTCTGCCTGTGGCCTTCGTAGCATCGATGGAAAGAATCAAATCTGCGTAGGCATTCTCATTTAATTCCTTATTTGCTAACCTTTCCTTCTTATCCGGATCAGAGTCCGGTATAGTTACTGTTTCTTTTATTACTTCAACTTTCTTCTGTAAGATTTTCTTATATCCTTTCTTCTTGGCTTTTGCAAGGAACGTTTCCTTCCGTGACGGCCAAGTGGTTGCCTTGCTATCGAAAGAGATAACACGAATTGTTTCTTCTCTTGCGTTATTCATTTTCTAGGTGACAAAACACTTTTCACTTATGCGGTTTCACAAAGGTTTTCACTAAAGCTGAACGTTTTAAAACGTGTTGAAAAGCCTCTGTGATTCAGACTAAAGCTATTGTAGTTAGTATTTCTTTTGTATTGTGAGTTTAATTTATCAAAACTAAATGTATTGATGACCTGCGGTTCGTGATGACTAACACCTGCACTTCCTATTATTATCGTCATAGTAATTTATACATTGGTCATCTATAGTCTATACTCCACAATCATCATGATACACGATGATTGTGGTGTATAGCTATTGTAGTTAGTATTTCTTTTGTATTGTGAGTTTAATTTATCAAAACTAAATGTATTGATGACCTGCGGTTCGTGATGACTAACACCTGCACTTCCTATTATTATCGTCATAGTAATTTATA
>Ga0209092_10003657_pt1 | contig 13203 bp, 15 predicted proteins | sample FraStrMetagenome_FD_187446 | JGI IMG/M metagenome (GOLD analysis project Ga0209092, IMG submission 187446) | Marine eukaryotic phytoplankton communities from Arctic Ocean - Fram Strait ARC3M Metagenome (SPAdes) (version 2) | ecosystem: Environmental > Aquatic > Marine > Oceanic | place: Fram...
GGCTTAAATATCTATGGTAACCTAATGTTAAACCAAACAACATTATACAGGAATACATTGTTGCACCAATAGCCCATTGTGTTGCTGTTGCGTACATAAACATAGGCACAATGGCAAGCATACTGGCTACTTGTCCAGCGAAAAGACTATATTGCATTCCTAATTTACCTAATTGCATAATGCTATTTATCGTTATTTTTTACGTTTCTTAGGATTTCGAGGTTTATTGTTTTGGAATATCTGATCTTCGTTAATTACTTTGAAACGAATGCCTTTACGTTTACACCATTCTTGTGCGGCTGTCCACTTAGCGGCATTGATAGCAACTTGCATTTGCTGTCCTCTGCCTCTAGCATTTTCCATTGTGGTTTGATTTGCTGGCTTAATTTCAATTAGCTCAACATGCTCTGCTCCGCCTTTGTCTATGTATTGTATCATAAAGTCAGGCACATAGTTAGTGTACTTTCCTGTTAAAGGATTTTGATAAGGTATCTTAACATTCTCACTAGCCCATTTTTTTATGTTAGGATGTGAGTCACACATACGCATAAAGGCTAGTTCCCAACTGCTTCGATAATATGGTTTTTTACTGCCGGCGTACTTAGGCGTGTTTACTACTTCGTAAACACCCTGAGCGAATTTACTCATGGCTGGATTAGGCCTGCGACCTTAGTTTTGCTGTTTGCTGTTGGTACAGCAATTCCTACTCTACTTCCTGCTGGTCGTAAACTATTCATTGCGTTGTAGGCATCAACTGTTAAATTGAGAGAGTTCTCATTGACATCAAAGTATTCAAGTGGGTCTACATTACTTGCATCGGATACTGCCATTAGTACACTTGTCATTGCTTTTGCAGCTGGTTTTTTAAATCCTGCTTTTTGCAACTTACTTTCTACCATGCTGAGTACTGCAGGGTTATATGTTTTATTATTCTTTGTTAATGTTGCAAGTAGTTCTGAACTTGCTTCTGGTAATGGAAATTTTATAGTAGCAGATTCTAGAAATGCAACCAGTGTTCCGTTTACTATTTCGTAAGAAGTAGTGTTACCAAATGTATCGTAAAGAGAAGAGCTCATTATTTAGCCTGCGGTGCTCGTTGTCTAGGTTTGTCAGAACCACCTAAGAATTCAACCTTTTTCTCACCTTGAACATCGCCTGGTCCACCGTTGCCTTGTGGCCCATATTCGTTCCACAAGTTATCAATTGTCCATTTATCACCAGACTGATCTGCTCCTCTCATACCTGATTCGAATCTTGCTAAGTCTGTATCATCTAATTCAAAGTTAAACTTACTATTAACTGTCATACTTTCTATTTCAAATTCCATATCAAATGTTCTAATGCCCGAGTCTGTGTAGTCTAATGACTCTGGTGTGAATGAAGTGAGTTGTGGTCTAAATAAAATATACTCAACTCCTCTACCACCGTGGTAATTAATTATGCGTATGCTATCAATAAAATGAGCAGTTTTGTGTATGTCTAATCCTGCATCATTACTATTATAGCCTCCAGACATAAATGCACTTTGAGCTGTTGTTGATGCTTGGTTAGAGTCCCATTGAATTGCTTTCATATCTCGTTTTTTTCCTACGCCTGCAGGGTTTGTTCTATTACGAGGGTCATTGTAATGGAATGCAAAATACTTCATGAACACTGTTAACCATTCGTTAGCAACTGTGTCAACCACAGTAAGACTGCAAGGGCCGTAATCGACCCCAGTCTGTACTATTCTACGATGATTGTACTGTCTCTTAACTGCTGTTTGAAAAGTGATTTCAGGAATTTTAGCAGTTTGTATCAACGAACTAAGCTGCGTTCGTAATATTGCATTATCTTCATGTTGTAATATAACAGCCAATTCAGGATTAAAATTAAACTCTACAAAGCCTTGAAACTTTTGTCTAGGTGGCGTAACGCCAGGCTTAAACCTGTCTGCGTTACGCCAATTTCTAAAATATGTATTGTTAAAGTTAAACATATTTTAACCTAAGTAACCTCTATTAACCGTTTGTGCCGCCTGCTGTTAGTGCTGCTAAGGCCGGGAATGGGTTAGTTGATGCGTCACCACGTCCACCAATAGCGTTACCGCCAGCAGTGTGTAATGCATTATCAAAACGTAAAGTTAAAGTAATGATTTGTGATTCTGCTGCTGAGTAATCATGATCGCCGTATGTTACGTTCTGAATGAAACAACCTTCTAGTTCCCACTTTTCTGTAGCAGTGTTAACATCTGTTCCGTCTAATACTTCAATTTCACATGGGAATTTAAAGTCGTTAGCTACTGCTGCTGTAGTTTGCTGGAAGTGGTTAACTTGGTTCTGTACCTGAGCACCTACCATTTTAGATACTGAGTTAGTAATGTCATCACGGATAACAATATCAACTGTTTGCCATGTATGCTTACCTTGTACATAAATTTTACTGTTAAAACTATGTACTTCAATCTCGTCAACACTAACAGATGGTCTTGTAACACTCTGAACGTTTTGTGTTAATGATTTAGTTTCCGTAATTCCACCGAACGGTGCAACAAAGTTTACACGGAACCTATACTTTAATTTAGGCATTAATATGCCACCGGCTGACCCTTCACCTGTTGTAAGCGGTACTCCGAATTTATCTTTTGTTACTGCCATTTTATATTCTCCTAAAATCTATAAATGTTTTATATGCTAATATTTATCAAAAAGAAGTCAAAATCGTAAACTCGAGTTTTAATTTAGTCAAAAAAAAGCACTCCGAAGAGTGCTTTTTAATTAGTTTAAGTATAAACTTAACCAGTTGAACCCAAAGTATTTTGAATTCTAATCGGAATGTATATAAACTCAACTGCTTTAACAGGCTGTATAGCCACGTCAATGTGCAATTCGTTTCTATCAATTCTTGCTGGTGTGTTGTTAGACGTATCACATACAGTAACATAGTCAAATAAACCACGTTGTGTGACCAACGAGCTTAAGAATCTATCAACTACTGAAGCTGCATTTGTTCTAGTAACACTGTCGTTTGGCTCAAACAAGAATGGTTTAACTGCATCATCAAGTTGTTCTCTGATGTAAATTACCAATCTTGAAACATTAATTCTATCCAACGCACTTGCTGATGGGTTTAATGTTTTCTGACCAAATACACTAATGCCTCTTCCTGGGAATGACGCAATTGGGTTTACTTTGTTTAAGTATAAACCGTCACGTTGTCCTTCGTTCAATGAAACTGGGACGTATTCGCCTTCTTTAGCATCTAAGTATCCTACTGAAGCAGCATTATTAACTACACCACGTTGGAAACCAGCCGGTGCAAACCAAGGGAAAGCAACCTGGTCATTATACGCAAATGTACGCAATGCCATGTATGATGCTGGTACTAAAATATTAGAACCATCTGTGTTAGTTGTTAATGCATGCGGGTAGTATGTACCTGCTTGTGAACTTGCACTTACAAGACCGTTCTCGCCATTCTCTACTGCTGTGTTAGCATTGGTTGCCCAAGCTGCTGTGCTAGTATTGTCTGCCGCTAGTCTTAAAGGAGTATCAATGATTGAGAAGACTGTGTCTTTTCTGTCAACACTCAATGTAAGCATTTCGTCTGCTAATTCAGGATATCCAGGAACTGCCATAATGTTGAAACGGTTTGTTTCGTTACGGACGTCTTGGTTACTTGTAATTGCCGATTGTAGCTGTTTAGTAACTGCTTTACGTTGTGCCTTTCTTAACAATATGCCTGAACCGTCAGCTGCGTTGCCTGAGAATGAAACCCAAACATCAGCAGTACTTGCAGAACTTAATGCATAGTTAACACGCCATTCTTTAACATTACCACCTGAGGCTCTGTAGTTCCAGCCTAACATACCTTGTGGGTATAAAGCTGCACTTGGAGCGTCTGCGTCTAATGAGCCACTTGCTGATTGTCTAAAGTCATCAAACAAGATACCATCTGGTGTGCTTTGATCAGTAAGATCAACTAGTACCCATTTTGTATCATACTTATAAACTTTTAAGTTTTCAGTGTCTGAGCTGTCTAACCATACATCGCCAGTTGCTAAAGAAGTAGTACCGTCACTTTGTAGTGTTGGCTCTGTTGCTTTAGTTTGGAAATCAGTTGTTAAACTTACCCATGTAGTACCGTTATGTTCTAGTAAGTCAACGTTATTAGTACTAATATCAGCGTCATACCATAATGTAGCATTTGCTGTTGCGCCAACTGGCTGTGTCAAACTTGGAGTATACACTGTAGTTGATGCTTTAAAGTTACTGTAACGTATTGCTTCTAAGTTGATATCTGCTAATGCAAATCCATTAGAAGTAGTACCAGCTCTTAGCTGAATGTCGTAACCTTTATTGTTTACAAAGCGAACCTTGCCATCTGCATTTGATACAGTAACTTGGTCTGAGAACTGAGTAGTTGGATTAGCTGCTGAAAGAGCTGTTTGTATATCTGTTACAACGTCATCTACTGATATGTTACCAGAAGTAGTACTTGTTAAGAATACATCAATTGCAACACCTGAATTATTAATATCAATTGTAAATGCTTCTGCTCCTGCATCTGCTTTAGTGTCTACAATTTCTGTATCAGTAATTGCTGAAGTACTTTCAAACATCAATGTTGAGCTACCGTTCCATGCGTTAAGTCTTGAACTTGCATATCGTTGGAATGAATCATTGATTTGATCTAACCACAATGCGCCTTTTACCAAACTACCGGCTGCTTCGTGATAAGCATAAGCTTCTGCTGTTGTTGATACAAAAGCAAGATCCTGTGATACAAATTGCCCAGTTGAAGAATTATATTTCTTAACTTGTACATTTGCGCCACTGTTAGGTGCTGTTGACTGTAAGAATACATCACCAGCTGCTAATGCGCCACCGCCTGCTTGCGTAGTCGGTATTGAAGTATGAGTTGCCCACTGATAGTCTGCACTTGATTTAGCACTTGACCACGCTGATGAACCAACTAGATACCAGTTGCCTGCTAACTTTTCATGTACTGATAAGAAGTCAGATTTGGTGCCGGTTGTACCAACACTTACTAATGCAAAAGCGCCGTTAGTTAAAAATGCTGTTTTTGGTACTGCGTTAGCATATACGTCATTTTTACCTGCGATTGAAACAGTTTGTGTGACCCACTTGCTTCCGTCATATTCTTTAATTCCCCAAGAACTTGAAGCAGTATCGACCCATAAAGAATCTGCTGCTGGCTTGGATGATGGTGCGGTTGCACTTGCTTCTAATTGACCTAAGTCTACATCTGCTCTTAGTACATAAGCTCTGTTAGCTAATCCTAAGAAACTATATGCAGCTGCTAGGCCGTATTCGTTTGTTTCGTCTCCGTGAACTGGTGTTCCGCCACTTGTTTTAAATGATGGGTTACCGAAATTCTGTAGTAATTCACGCTGACTTGTTATGTTATATAACTTGTTTGCTGTTGCCTTTGTAGTATAAGCCGCAGTTGAAGTTCCATCTGGTCCTGTCTTATCTTGTGCTGTTGCAATTACGATAAGAGGAACAGTACCAGCACCTGCAGGTGCGTAGAAACTTTCATCTGATACACTTAGACTAACGCCTGGCGATACTAATGTTGCCATTTTGTTTTCTCCTAATATATTAAGATACGATTGATCGTATGCACTTATTTATCAGAATTTAGGTATTAGTGGGCTTTATAGAAATTGAAAGGTATTAGGGGATATTATACTAGTTTAAGTGTTTGTTTGAATTCGCCTGTGTTCCAGTCTCGAATGTCTTGTACTTGCTGTTCTAGGTCTTGTATTGTGCCGTTGTTTGTAATAATGTAATCTACTGAATGCCCTGCCCAGTTCCATTCGCTTTCGTGTACGTCTGCGTATTTGGTTTTCATTATCTTATGACTAATTGCGTTAGTGTGTGCTGTCTTTGCTGTTTCAAACCACTCAGGTAGTTCACCACGTTGTACCCAAATAACAACTCCACCCATTTCTTTAATAAGGTTTAGTTCGTTTTTAAACCTTGCATCACTAACAACTGTACACGGTGCTTCTGCGTTTTGTTTTCTAATGCGATATTCTAAACTGTGTAACCAAATATTAGGATCAAAGTGTGTGCGGAGTACATCTGTGCCTATTAATTGTAGTGCTAGTCTAGGAGTAAAGTTTGCAATGCCTAATTTGCGACCCCAATATAAGTCTGGTGTTTCGCGAAAGTCTCTACTTTCGATAGTATCACCTTCCATTAATTCTCTTGGCCAACCAAATATAGACGCTGATAAGTCTTTTAATGGGGCAGCAAAACTGTCTTCAACACAACCACGTTCTACAAACATGTTTGCTACTGTGCCTTTGCCTGAACCTATCAGTCCAACTAATCCAATTATCATATTTTAACCTATTACAAATCCTAGTGGGTCACTTCCTTCTTCCATCATATGAACCGCTTCGTTTAATTTTTCAAGTTCTGCTTGAGCTTCTGCTTTAAGTGCATCACCGTTAAGTGTTATTGCACCGCCTGCACCTGGTAAGCCCGAAGTGTACTTGCTTCTTGCTTCACCTAGCATAAATTTAGACTGTGCTAATGTGTATGCACTTAACCAATCACTTGCATAAACGTCTTTTAGCAATATCATTTCCGGTACAAAGTTATATACACCTACTGCTACTTCTTCATTGTGCCTAACGTTTCTTAAAATCTGTAATACTTTACTATTACGATTCCAAATAAAGTTATATTCACTACCAAAGATACGTCCAACTGTTTCTTTATACTGTGAAAAAGCATCGTAAACTGCTAGTCCGCCTATTTGTCCTGCCTGCATCATATACATGTTGTTAAATGCAACATCAAACGGATCAAAGTTTACACCACCACTGTTAGTTCCTATGCCTCTTCGATAAAGTCTTCTAACTTCCATTACTTCATCTGGTAAAACGTATTCTGTTACATTTTCCTGTGTAGTAATGAAGATCATACTTTCTTCTACAGCACCTGAGCTAAGTTGTCTATACTTAGCCATCGCTTTGTTGATAGCAATATCGTAATGCTCTCTATCGAGCTCTACATCAACAATACCATCTGCTAAACGCAGCTTAATTTCATTAATGAGCTCTTCTCTGTTGCTGTAACCTATTTTATTAATCGCCATAATACTATTTATCTACTAAAAGGCTTTTAGTAGGATAGTCGTGTCATTAAAACGTCCATTCATCTTTGTATCCGTTGTCGTAAGGTCCTTAAACGCCTTACTAAACTTAGTCTTAGCATTACCTGTCCAGTTTTTAATTTGTTCTGCTGGTTTACGCAATGTTCGTTGTACACTCTTAGTAGGATGGAAGTCTTGTAAGGTAGTACCTTTAACTGTTATACCACTTTTTAAATCATCTACTACATACACTCCAACCTTACGAGTCTTTGTGTTGTACACCCAAATTTCAGTTGCATCAATTATTTCTGTAGGATTAATACTTGCTATTCCTAGTGTGCTGTCATTGATTTGAAACTTTAGTTTGCTTACTAGTTTTTCTTTGCTTACTGATTTAGGCTTTCTAACTTTTCTAGTAGCCTTGCCTGTTAGGATTATTGTGTCGCATGCGGCATTTATCTTCTCATAAATTTCTACAAATGCTTTACGAGCTTTAACATCCATAAAACTATATGCTTCTTTTATGTCTTCATCTTTCCATTCCAGTACTTCTAATGCTTCAGCATACGAAGCTGCAAAACCATCTTTGATAATTTTTGCATGGTTAGGTTTAATAACGCCACCTGCATAAGCTCTCATTTCATTGAACGGGTCAAACTTCTTAAGATTAAAATTACCTACTTGTAATTCGTCTATGTATCCTTCCCAGTTGCCTAACAAGCCTTCTACTTGTTCGTGCATTCGTTGTTGAATACTAACTTTAGGTTTATCCACAGCCTTTGCTTCTTTCTCTTCAATAATTTCTTCTGCTTTGTCGATCAACTGTGGAATCTTACCTAGCAAATGTTCTTTAACGTTAGGGTGCATAAAGCCATTTGTCTTGTGCCATATGTATGTATACTTTGCAAACGAGCTGAACCAAACATCAGGAACTTTCTTTAGCATCTTAACGAGCTCAGGATCTAGCCCACTATCTTTTTCAAGCCATGGAACAATAGTATTAGCACACTTCTTGTCTGCTACTTCGTAATGTACAAAGTATTCAAAGTTACGAAGTAACCTCTGCGTATCCTCTTCTGTTTTTTGTGTGTGTATTGTCTGCCACTTAGGTTCGGGCATTAAATATACTTCTTTAGTTTTTCTTCTCGCCATTAGTCACTCTCAATTTCGTACGGATTATTATATACTTCTTTAACCAATGCTGGCCATTGATTAAAACCTTCTATGCTATTTTTATCTTTTAACGCATTTTTATCCTTAAGAAATTGAACAATACTTATGATACCGCCGAATTTGCCGGAGGTTTCCCCAGCTCTAAATGAGAAGTAACTGTTAAGTACTACAAATACTCCAAAAATTATATATTCGCCTATTCCCATACCATATTCTCCACTTGTAAAAACGCTATTTTAACATTATATATCATCGTTGTCAAGAGTTACTTATGAAATGACTCAAAAAAGCAGGTGTTTATAGATATTAAGTAATAATATGGTAGCGTTTTAGATCTTGATAAATAGTGTTATGCCAAAGTTATCGTTATGGAACCCGACAAAAACAAACGACTTCAATTTTATAGATAGAGTCGTTGGTGAGCACCTGCATGCAGGCGGAACCGGTGTGCATTTGCACAAATACTTAGGAACGCAGGCACAGGCTGATACAAAAGATCCTACAAGACCTGCATCCAATGGTGATAACACTGAAGTGTTTATACAAGATTTGCTGTTTTTAGAAAACAGGGATCGACGATACGACAAGAACATTTATGAATTGCGTGGACAATACAACATTGGAGACAATGACGGATTTGATCTAACACAGTTTGGTATGTTCTTAGCAAACGATACATTGTTTATGAACTTCCATATCGAAAGTATGGTAGAAGCAGTAGGCAGAAAGTTAATGGCAGGTGATGTTTTAGAGTTGCCGCATTTACGAGACGACTTATTACTAGGCAGTGACGAAGCAATAAACAGATTTTATGTTGTAACTGATGCTAGTAGACCAGCAGAAGGATTTGACCCACGTTGGTGGCCACATTTGTGGAGAGTTAAATTAGGTCCAATTACAGATTCACAAGAGTACAGAGATATTCTTGGAACTGGTGAGGAAGAAGGTGATCTTCGTAACCTCATTAGTACATACGCAGATGAAATTGCAATTAGTGAAGCAATAGTAGCGGCTGCAGAAAAAGATGTTGCAAATGATCCAAGTTTTAGAAACAATGCACATCTTTATGTTGATGACGAAGTAAAAGGCAAACCAAGATTAGACTTTGCAGGAACAGATGGAACACCGCCTAACGGTGCAAGTATTGTTGGCAGTGGAACTTTGTTCCCAACTACTAGTACTAACGATGGTGATTATTTCTTGCGTACAGATTTTGTGCCTAATAGATTGTTCCAAAAAGAAGGAACACGTTGGAAACATATAAGATCAGACAACAGGAACGCATGGACTGCCGCAAATAATATATTGACAGGGTTTATTAACAACGATAACCTTGCAATAAACACAGATGGCAAAATTACAGGCGAAAAAGTCAATCTCAGCCAGGTAGTTAAGCCTCAAACGGATAACTAATGTTTAATATTTTTAACAAAGGAACGACAATGAACAGAGAATCAGTATTCGAACAACTAAAAATAGATGAAGGAGTTGTTTATGAAATTTATAAAGACCATTTGGGCTACCCAACTTTTGGAGTTGGACACTTGGTCCTTGAATCAGATCCAGAGTATGGACAAGATGTGGGAACACCAGTATCAGAAGAACGAACAAAAGAATGTTTTGAAAAAGACCTTGACACCAGCATCTCAGAATGCGTTGCATTATATGGAGATGATTTCACAGATTGGCCAGGAGTAGTACAAGAAGTCCTAGTAAACATGATGTTCAATATGGGCCGTACACGTTTAGGCAAGTTCAATAACTTCCGTAAGGCGTTAGAAGCTCAGGATTGGAAACAAGCAGGAATTGAAGGCAGAGATAGCCGTTGGCACAAACAAGTTACTAATCGTGCAGAAAGATTAATGGTAAGACTAGAACAAGTCTAAGGTGTTATGACAGAAATGAGAGAACTAAACGAACAACGAGCATGTGAATTATTAAACGATATCATAGAGCTAGAGATGGCCGGTGTTGTTAGATATGCACATAGCTCATTAATGGTTGCTGGGCCTTACAGATTGCCTATTGTAACGTTTTTACAAGAACAAGCAACTGAAAGTTTACAACATGCACTACAAGCAGGCGAATATATTACAGGTTTCGAAGGACACCCAAGTCAAAAGATTGCTGTAATTGAAGAAAACCATAACCATAGTGTGTTACAAATTTTAAAAGAAAGCCTACAACATGAAATGAATGCTGTAGCCAAGTACAAAGAATTATTAGACGAAGTTGCTGATGCAAGTATTATGTTAGAAGAATATGCTAGAGGACAAATTGGCATGGAAGAACAACATGCATTAGAGATTAAGAAGATGCTCAAGGACTTTGGGTAACAAAGGTAATATATAATGGCAAAGAAAAATTTAGATTACTGGTACGATGGTCAAGTTAAAAGATACTTGCAACAACTTATCAGAATATTTTCTAACTTTCAAGTAGCAGAAAATACATCTAATGGTGTAAACTATAACACTGTGCCTTGTCGTTATGCAGACCAAAGTAGAATGGTTGCACAAATACTGCGTAACAATTCTGAGAATGTTATTAGCAGTGCTCCTTTTATTGCATGTAGTATACAAAGTTTGCAAGTTGCTAGAGATAGAATACACGAGCCAAATTTTGTTAGTACACAACAAGTAGCAGAAAGATCATTTAACACTGAGACCGGCCAGTATGAATCAGGCCATGGAAACTTGTACACTGTACAACGTTACATGCCAGTGCCGTACAACTTAACACTTCAAGCTGATATATGGACAACAAACACTGATACTAAGTTACAAATATTAGAGCAGTTAATGATATTGTTTAATCCTAATATACAATTACAGTCAAATGATAATCCGTTAGACTGGAGTAATGTATTTGAAGTTGAATTAACTGACGTACAATGGAGTAGCAGAAGTATACCACAAGGTGTTGATGAATCCATAGATGTAGCAACAATGAGTTTCGCTGTACCTATTTGGATTAGTCCTCCTGCTAAAGTCAAAAGGCAAGAAATTATACAAAGAATTGTTACTGACATTCACGAAACAAACAGTATTGCTGACTTAGGGTTGAACTCAGATTTAGCAGACTTCTTTTCAAATGTTCCTGAAGTTGCTGAAATTGTTACTACACCAGGAGATTATAAATTACAAATCGACGGTGCTAATGCTGTGTTATTAGATACACAATACAACGGCATTAAGTGGGAAGACTTAATTGAAATGCAAGGAGCATTAAGCAGTACAAGTAAACTTAAATTAAATCTCACTAACGACAGCGATAATGATTTAGATGCAGTAATAGGAAGTGTTTCAGTAAATACGCTAGATGATACTAAACTAGTATTTAATATTGACCCTGAAACATTACCAGCAAACACATTAGTAGCAGTAGATAAAATTATAGACCCTAGGGGTTCGTATCCTGGAGATGGTAGTATGATTGCCGCAGCAGAAGGGCAACGATATTTAATCACAGAAGAACTTACTAAAGAAGGATATCCTAATTGGGATATAGACGCAAAAGAAAATGATATTATAGAATACGACGGCACTAAGTGGGTCGTAGTATTTGATGCAAGTGCAATAGAACAATTGCATTATATTAAAAACACATACACAACAAAGCAATACAAATGGTACAACGACTCGTGGGTTAGCAGCTACGAAGGTGTTTACAACACAGGGTTTTGGCGTTTGTTGCTTTAAGAGGAAAGCAAATGACTACAGCAGCAGGAGTTTTATTTCTTGCTAAAGACACAGGCAGATGTCTTTTTCAATTAAGAAAAGCAGAAAAACGATTTAAAAACACATGGGGTTTTTGGGGCGGTACCATGCACAAAGCCGAAACACCATATGCCTGTATCCAACGAGAGTTAAAAGAAGAAATTGGGTTCGTTCCAGAACTTCAAAAATTAAATCCTATTGATGTATTCCAAAGTAAAGATAAAAAGTTTTTTTACTACAGTTTCATATATGTAGTAGACAAAGAATTTTCACCTATATTAAATAACGAGAGTGCAGGTTACTGCTGGGTTGATATTGATTGGTGGCCTTCTCCGTTGCATACTGGAGCAAAAGTTACGCTCATAGGCAACAAAGGTGCAGAGAAAATACATACTATACTAGAAGTAAACTCCGGATAAATATACACTATGAAAGGCGAAGTAATAGACTTCGAAGTTCTACGAATACAAAGCGAACTAGAAAATTATAGTCGTACAGAGACATTACCGCACTTGTTGTTGAACGGGGCATACAATTTAGATGATATATTTGATGCCTACTACGATAAACTAACACCCAAACACAAACTAATTGCAGATCATTTAAAGAGTAACTATGCTACTACTTTAACTAACTGTATAACAAGTTTGCGTATTGCGTTGAAAAAAGAGTATGCGGCTGTGATGAATGATTTGTCCTCAGAGCACGAAGCGTTTATATTTGAACATGTTATGAACAAGTATAGACCGGGAATAAATCCACTAAGAGCATTGTATTACGAGATACGAGAAGTAAAAAGAAACTTTAGTAGTGAAAACGACTACCATATCTGGTTGGTTGAATTAATTACAGACAAAGGCTTTAGAAATATTCTCGAAGATGCCCTAACAAAAGACATAAAGAGATTAGAAAAAATTATTGCTAGATACTATTTGCCAATAATTAAAAACTCTACCGATATACCGCTTGAGCTATTTCATGCTAAACAAACTATTAGCGACTTCCGTCACTATGCTGGCGTGTTTAGAGATATAGACGGTTCAATGTTTGAGTAATTATTTACTTGTGGCTATAAAAACGCCATCCCAATCTTTAGGAAGTTTTTGGGTCTTTTGAAATTCGCAACGTTCAATCCACATATCATAATATCCTTTCATCTTGCCTTCGAACGCATCATGTAGTTGCTCACATAATTTAATTG
>Ga0209092_10003660_pt1 | contig 13197 bp, 3 predicted proteins | sample FraStrMetagenome_FD_187446 | JGI IMG/M metagenome (GOLD analysis project Ga0209092, IMG submission 187446) | Marine eukaryotic phytoplankton communities from Arctic Ocean - Fram Strait ARC3M Metagenome (SPAdes) (version 2) | ecosystem: Environmental > Aquatic > Marine > Oceanic | place: Fram...
ATGAATGAATGAAATGAATGAATGAAATGAATGAATGAAATGAATGAATGAAATGAATGAATGAAATGAATGAATGAAATGAATGGGGGGGAGGGGAGGGGCAGTATACTGTCTTTAAGAAGTTTTTTCGTGAAAAATACAAAAGTTTTAAGAAGTGAACATAAAGCTATCACCTCTTTTTTATTTACCAAAGTTAAAGAGTAGTTTTTCATTTATTCTAGTTATTACAGTATGTAAGGGGGAGGTGGGGTTCATGAATGAAATGAATGTTTGTTCGTTCTTATATAAAGAATGATTATTTAGAACATATATAGACAATTAAGATTTAAAGTAGATCTTTATTTTATAAAAAAATTTATGAGTTCTATATTATAAAATTAAAACTGTATCAATGAAAAGGCACACATTAAATAATGTTTATCAAGAAATATAAAAAGGAACATTCAACTAATTATTAATGTATTCATATTTAATAAACTATACTTCATCTCATTTGAAAGGGAGGGAGATAGTACGCGTACACAATACACAATATATCGGTTAATAAAAAATTTTATTGACATTTTACTATTTCCATTGATTTGTTGTATGTTAAAATTTTGTAAGACCGTAATTTTTTACTAATAGATTTTCGAATTATATAAATACAAGTTTTTACTAAAAAACATAGTTCTGTAGTTATCGAGTTTTACTGCTATATTATATGGTTTATATTGCCCCTAGCCTGCAAACCTAAAGAGTAACTATTTATTTAATTCAGATTTAACCCTATATAAGATAGAATTCTGTTTCGATAAAATATTTGGTCGATTCTTTAGTAAATAAGATTCAAAATATATTTGTATGTTGATCTGATGAACCCTTTAGTCTCAAATTTAAATTAAGTTTATTGAATGAAATTGTTTATAACGATTTTATAGACAAAAGTATTAAAATTTCTTTTCTCAACAAGCGGCTATACTAATTTAATTTAAAATTTTATATATTTTCTTTTTGTATGTTTTATTTCTGCAGTAATTGTTAAAATAAAAACCAAAACCAGTTATCAGGGTTTATACCACCCGGTTCGCAAACCTAAAGAGTAACTATTTATTTAACTCAGGTTTAACTCTATGTAAGATAGAATCCTGTTTCGATCATATCTGTTCAAAATATTATTTTGTTGGCTATATTCTATTTCTGCAATACAAACAGGGAGATAGAACCATTTTTGTTAATCATAGTGTTTTGTTTTGATTTTTCAATTACCAATTTAGCATTGGTAAATTTTTTAATGCTGTTGTTATTATTTTTAGTTCCAAGCACATGACGAATGTTAGTTGAAACATTATATGAAGTTTCATCAAAATTGTTATTTAATAATATAAACAAAGACGGGGGGATATATTTTCCTTTCATTACTTTTGTTTCGTTCAGTAATTCAATTTGATTACTTCTTTATAGTTTTAGTGCAACAAGTTGTTTTATATTTAGTTCATTCCTCCTAATACTCCATTTGGTTTAGCTTCATTACTAGTTCCTATCGAAATGTTATCTTGTATTTCTAAACCTTTCACAAAAGAAGAAACAGATAAGTTTTTGGATAATAAAGGTTTTCGTTCATGATTAATGATGGAACGTATCCTCAACTGAACAATTCAGTAGATTCGATCACCTATCCGATGGAAAGATTTGTATCTTGAATATCGTAAACTTACGACAAACTCGCTTCTCCCTAGTATAGCGCCCATGATGTACCCGGTATAGCTCAGGATCAAAGTAGTGTTTATAGCCGTACTCGATTATCGTCTAACACGCAGGGGCTCTCATCAGACGCATTATTTAGTGGCTGACACTGCACTCTAACATCAAAACCTGGTGGTCTAACGATATTAGTCAATTTTTGTTGGGTCTTGCTGTGTTATAGATTTACATGTAAACTCACTTTTGATAGACTTCAATACTGCGGTTTATCAAGAATATTCATCAAGTGTGCTAAGATTAAAATAACTACTTAAAAATGAGCTTTATTGGGGAGAAAGTTTATTATTTTGTTGGTTCTATTTTATTTCTGCAGTAATTACTGCAGAAATATAAAAAGGCGCCAAACGAGTCTTATTTTTACTGTACCAGATCGTGGGGTTTTTTGTAATTTGTTCTGATTAAATGTGTCAAACTTATTATTTTTGATTGGTATTTTTTATTATCGTTTGTGTTTACTTCTAATCATTTTTTATTAAAACTTATAGCTTTAAGCATATCTTAGTTTTTTTATTTTTATGGTTTTTTTTTAATAAATTTATCGGTTCTTTTTAATTTGTACTTTAGTTTAGGGATTGATGGCGTTTTGTCTTTTTTCATTCTTTTAACTATTTTGAATCTTTTTAGGTATCATTATCAAAATAAATATTAGAAAATTTTACATTGAGAGAACTTCATTTCTGTTCAAAAATAAAGTTATGTCAGTTTTAACTCATTGTATGTTTAGCTTGCTTTTCTTTGTTGATAAGCTAAATCTTTTAGACCTATATGAATGGATACCGATTTCTGGATTGGTCCATTACAAATATTACCTTGTCAGCATGGCGACGTTAATTATTGAAGATCAAGCAAAGGTCCGAGAGCAGTTATCCATGATCCCTTAGCGATGCAAAGGCGACTTTTAGATGAGAGCACCTTAATGACAGGTTACTAAAGGATAGTTTTCTAACATTTACGGTTTCACCGGAAGAAATTAGACACAGCAAAGTGGTGATTCAACTGATAACCTATTTGTTAGAATTTTCTTTGACAGATTTCAATGCTGTGGTTTATCAAGAATACTCGTTAAGTGTACTCAGATTAAAATAATTATTTAAAAATGAGCTCTATTTGGGGAGGAAATGTATTATTTTGTTGGTTCTATTTTATTTCTGCAGTGCTATAAATAAAGTCAATAAGAATTAATTCGAGAATACTATCAATAAATGAAAGATTCAAAGTTAATGAAAACGATAACATTGATCTAATAGCTTAACTCGTGCTCAATTTGATGAGTCTTGTGCCATCTATAATTTGAAATTCACCATTTAAGATTTAAGATATTCGAGTGAGAATTAGAATATATGCATCATGCCGAGAAATTACCACGTACGGCTCGGAGGGCAGTGTACCGCTATACACTGACTCCTATTATTTTGATAGATCTTTAAAAAAATGTTAAACAAAGTCATCTGCTATTTGTAAACAATGAATAGCATGACAAAATTTTATCTATTCAAATTTGGTTTTTTATTGAGCCTTGTTAAAATTATTAAAAAGGTTAAAAATTTGTTATAAAAATAACATAGTTTTAAAAAAAGTTATCAACCTTTGAGATTAAATTTATTACTGTTACTTCGAGAATTTTTGATAAGAAAGAACAAAAAAGTTATCTTATCAATTCGAATTTTTGGAGAATTTAAGCCCCTTTTTTTACGCATAGTTACCAAAAATGAATTTAATCAAAAAAAATTTCTGAAAAGATTTAATGTATTTAGGGTTTTTCAAAAAAATTTGTAGGCTGAATAACATAATTTGGTTAATGTATTAGATTGCAAATCTTTTAATATCGGTTCAAGTCCGATTTTAGCTTTTTCAGCACTTTTAGCTCAGCCGGATAGAGCAATAGCCTTCTAAGCTGACGGACATAGGTTCAAGTCCTATAAAGTGTTAATGTTAAACTTTTCATGATTAAATGTGTCAAATTTATTAGTTTTTCTTATAGTATTTTACTTTTAATTGGTATTTTTTCATTATTGTTTGTGCCTACTTCGAATGATTCTTTATTAAAACTTATAGCTTTAAATACATCTTGTTTTTTATATGTAGTTTTTTTATTTTTATGGTTTTTTTCAATTTGTAAGTAAATTATTATGAATTCCTTTTTTAAATTTGAAGTTTGATTTAAGGATTGATGGCATTCCGTTTTTTTTCACTCTTCTAACTACTTTGAATCTTTTTATGTATATTAATAAGTTGAACTAGTATTAAAATAAATATGAAAGAGTTTTTTCTGTTCTAGATTTTGTTATTTTGTATCTTTTTTGAAAGTATATCAATCCTAATGCATTTGATTGTCGGTATGAGGTCTTAGAGAAAGAAAAATTAGTGATATACATATTCGAAAATTTGATTCAATCGAGAGAACTTCGTTTCTGTTTACAAAAACTAAGTTATGTCAGTTTTAACCAATTGTATGCCCAGCTTGTTTTTTTTTGAGGACAAACTAAATCTTTCCGACTTATAATCGGTACCCATTAATCAATTATAAATATCAACCTTCTTATCCGGGCACAGCAATTATCGAAGGTCAAGCAAAGGCCCGGGAGTAACTCTTTATGATCCAGGGTTTATCGATGCAGAGGTCACTTTTAGATGACAGATCTTATCCCAAAGGGTAGTTTTCTAACATTTACAATTTCACCGGAAGAAATTAGACATTGCAAAGTGATGATTCAACCAATAACGTATTTGTTAGAATTTTCTCCGATAGATTTCAATACTGCGGTTTATCTAGTGTACCCAGATTAAAATGACTACCTAAAAATAGGCACCATTGGGGGAGAAAGCGTATTACTTCGTTGGTTTTATTTTATTTCTGCAGTAATTACTGTGGTAATGAAAAAAGGCCTCAAACTAGCTTTATTTTTACTGTGTCAGATCGCGGGATTTTTTGTAGAGGTTTGTTCCGGTTAAATATTATTTTTTCTTGAGATTATTTAAATGTTTGGTAATAGAAAAAGTTATTAAAAATAGTTATCGTTTAAATAAATATATTATAGCAAGATTTAAAGTTAAAAAAATTTAAGATTTTATAAATAATTTTAAATTATTCGAAATGAGTTTGATGCTGGCTCAGAGTGAACGCTAACAATACGCTTTATACATATGAGTTATAGGTAATTTTGTTAACATGAGAAAAAGCGATCCCCGCTTTTATAATCGTGTCACGAGTGAAAAACTATCTTTTTAATTTCTTTATTTTTATGGTTTTTTTTCAATAAATCTATCGGTTCTTTTCAATTTGTAAGTAAATTTATGAATTTTTTGATTGGAGTTTTTTCTATTATAGATTTTGTTGTTTTATATCTTTTTTGAAAATATACTAATCTCAACGCTGGTGTATGAGATTCTAAAAAAAGAAAATTTGACTCAATTGAGAGAACATCATTTCTGTTCACAAAACCAAAATTGTGTCAGCTTTAATTAATTGTTTGTCCAGTTTGGTTTTCTTTGCAGACAAATTAAACCTTGCCGCTATATATGAATGAGTATAGATTTCGGATTTAATCAATTATAGATACCACGCTTGTTATCAGGGTATGGCGACGATAATTATCGAAGGTCAAGCAAATGCGTGAGAGCAACTTTTTATGATTCAATTTAGCGATGCAAAGGTCACTTTTAGATGAGAGCATGTTAATGAGAGGTTTTACCTCAAAAGGTAGTTTTCTAACACTTACAATTTCACCAGAAGAAATTAGACATTGCAAAGTGGTGATTCGATCAATAATGTATTTGTTACAATTTTTTCCGATATATTACAATATTGTGATTTATCCAAAATATTCATTAAGCGTACTTAGATTAAAATAACTACCTAAAAATAGGCCATTGGGGGAGAAAGCGTATTACTTCGTTGGTTTTATTTTGTTTCTGCAGTAATTACTGTGGTAATGAAAAAAGGCTTCAAACGAGTTGCATTTTTACTGTGTCAGATCGCGGGATTTTTTGTATAGGTTTGTTCCGGTTAAATATTATTTTTCTTTAAGATTTTATAAATAATTTAAAATTATTCGAAATGAGTTTGATGTTGGCTCAGAGTGAACGCTAACAATACGCTTTATACATGTGAGTTATACAATTTTGTTAATATGAGAAAAAGCCATCCCCGCTTTTATAATTGTGTCACGAATGAAAAACTATTTTTTTTTTTCAATTTGTAAGTAAATTATTATGAATTCCTTTTTTAAGTTTGAATTTTCGTTTAGGGATTGATGGCGTTTCGCTTTTTTCATTCTTTTAACTACTTTGTTAATCTTTTTATGTATATTAATAAGTTGAGCTAGTATTAAAATAAATATGAAAGAATTTTTAATTGTTTTTTTAGATGGAATTTTCTTTGATTGGAGTTTTTTCTATTATAGATTTTGTTGTTTTATCTTTTTTGAAAGATATTAACCTCAATGTATCTGATTGTTTTAGAGAAAGAAAAATTAGAGCTGCGTACTTCTTTTTTCTATACACGTTACTAGGTTCTGGTGTTATTGTCTTTTTTTATATATTTATTCAAATAGACCACTGATTATGAAGTTTTATTAACGTTTATTTTTTCTAAAACAGAACAAAAGTTTCATCTCTTCTAAAGTGTCTACAAAAACAGAGGAGGACTGGCTTGCACCGAGGTTTGAAAAGCAGATTGTAACAGCTGGATCATCAGTGGAACAATTCTGTGGATTCGATTGGGTTATTCGTCATGAAGACTACTACCTTGACGAAAAACTTTACTACGAACGCACTTCCTTGTTAGCGTTTACTCTGAACATAGGGGACCAAGTAATTCCGTACAAGCACTATTGAAAGGTCGTGCTCAAAACGAACGGTCTGCGACGGGTGGTTGTCTTTAATGGTAGGCTTCCTAATAGACGCGTAGCTTATGCTCGTGTTTAATAATATCCAACAAGCCCGGGATCTAACTTACTGTTTTGGATGCATTATAGTTTAAAGCTTGTTCGACAATTATTTACTTCTATATTTAAGGATGTAATCTTACGAGTGGGCCTAACATCGTCGCGATTTCGGACAAGACCACTAACCAAATGTATTACTTAGGCGGACACTACTTAACCAAAACCTGGTGGTCTAACAATATCAGGTTCAATTTTTGTCGGATCTTATTGTGTTATATAATTACCACTAAGTTCACTCTTTTTGCATTTTTTAATTAAGATAACAGAGTCTAATCTTTATTGGTTCAGATCTTGGAATTTTTTGTAGTTTGTTACGATTAAATTTGTTCAAAATATTATTTTGTTGGCTATATTCTATTTCTGCAAAACAAACAGAAAGGTAGAACCACTTTTGTTAATCATAGTGTTAAAACGTATGTTATATACCCCTTTAGAACAGTTCCAGATTATCTTACTATTTTCAATCAAATTGTTTTGTTTTGATTTTTCAATTACCAATTTAGTATTGGTAAATTTGTTAGTTTTATTATTTTTTAGTGCTGTTGTTATTTTTTTTAGTTCCAGCTCAAATTATTTAAAAAAAACTAGTTTTTTTTTCATCCCAAGCACATGACAAGTATTAGTTGAAACATTATATGAAGTTTCATCACAATTGTTATTTGATAATATAAACAAAGACGGGGAGAAATATTTTCCTTTCATTTCTGTTGTCTTCACTTTTGTTTTGTTTAGTAATTTAATTGGATTAATTCCTTATAGTTTTACTGCAACAAGTCATCTTATTGTTACATTTAGTTTATCTTTTTCTATTTTCATTGGTATAAATATAATTTGTATCCAAAGACATAGGTTTCATATGTTATCTTTGTTCATTCCTCCTAATACTTCATTTGGTTTAGCTTTATTACTAGTTCCTATCGAACTTTTATCTTATATTTTCAAACCTATTAGCTTAGGTGTTCGGTTGTTTGCAAATCTAATGGCTGGGCATACACTATTAAAAGTAATTGTAGGTTTTTCTTGAAGTATGTTGTTATTAGAGGACTTTTTAGCAGTCCTTCATGTAATACCTTTAATGATATTGGTATTATTAATGGGTTTAGAATTAGGAGTAGCATTAATCCAAGCATGTGTTTTTACTATTCTAACTTGTATTTATCTTAACGACGCGATTAATTTACATTAATTATAATAAATGTTTTAAGTGGTTGTGCCGATTAAGATTTGTTCATCAGTAATGATTTTTTTAATTGAAGTTCAATTCTTCAAACTGATTATGACGAAAATAATATTTATAAACCGCTGCGACAGCGCGCGTCACTTTGCCAAACTTATTTTTAACAAAAGTAAAAAAATATGATATATCTAATTAGTCTTATTCTTGAAGTTGATAAATACAACCTGTGAGATCTTCGCGAATGGGTTTGTATAAAAGATTTATTAAATTATCATTACCACATGTCTTATCAAGCTATGGTTTGTTATTATTGAAGATAAAGCGGGGGTCAAAGGAACAACTTTTCATGTTAGAAGACCTAGCAATGCAAAAATCGCTTTTAGGAGCGTCTTAATCACCGGTCCCACTTCTGAGGGTAATTTCTCAACACCCCCAATTTTAGGAGAAGAGGTTAAACATTGTAAACTAGCTATTAAGCCAATCACTTATTTGTTAGATTTTTCTCCGGATTTCAACAATACGGTTTATAATGAATACTCAGCAAGCGCGTTAAAACCGAAATAACTATTTAAAAACAAAATTGGGGAGAAATATTTTCTTCTCATTCTTGTTCTGTTTTGTTTAGTAATTCAATTGGATTAATTTTAATAACGTCCTTGTACCGCAAATTCAGTTTGGTAAATAAAGAAAATTACACAGTTTTAAAAAAGCTTATAGCTCAATTGGTTAGAGCCTACGCCTGATAAGCGTAAGGTCAGTAGTTCAAATCTACTTAAGCTTAATTTAATGATATTACCTTTTTCGAAGTAATACCAAATCCATATTCGGTTTAAGATTTACAAAGTTTTTGCACTGTTACGTGCATTTCTTTTTTTCATAGATTTTTAGTTAAAGTAGAAAAATATAACGATATTTGGAGTATGCGTAGTGTACCTTTCAAGGATTATTTAAATTTAAAATAAACTTTAACAGTATTATTGAACCACCACTTCGAAAAGATTCTCTATTAAATGGTTTTCTTGAAATGAATTCATTGAATTATGCCAAGAATATCGGGCACCTGGATTTTTGATTATATACATGAAAAAACTCCAAAAAGACAAAAAAATTTTATAATTTTTTAATCAATAAGAACTAACCCAGATTGATAAAAAATATTTTACCCATGGAAAAATGTCGGCTTTTACAACATTTAACGATTGCAAGTTCCGTATTTCTGATAAACGAAAAAGGTCCAATTTCTTATTTAAGAAAATTCCAATTCGCAGAGCTGGGGAGAGCTCGCTTATTTTGTTGAAAATACTTGGCTTTTTAAGGCAATGATAAAACCCGCATCTTTTACAAACAATATAAATATTTTATTTTTGTTCAGTAACTTAATCTGATGTTTCTCATCTTTATTACAATAAGTTATTTTAACTGTAGATTCAGTTTATCTTCTCCTATTTTCATTAGTACAGATATAATTTGCCCGAAGACATAGATCTCATATAATGTTCGTTCAAGGGTTATTTGATAGGATAATTAACTCAATTGGTAGAGTGTTTCGCTTACAACGAAAAGGTCAATAGTTCAAATCTATTATTATCTAAAATTTATTCAAACTTAACGTAAAAAATACCTTTAAAAAATTTATAATCTTAATAATTTTTTTTGAAAGGGTGTTTGAAAAAATGTTAAGAAATTTTGATTGTATTATTAACCAAAAATATTTAAAACTAGTCGTATCTTTACAGTATCAGCTAGTAAGGTTTTTTTGTTATCTCTCATTGCATTTTGTTTAGTTTATCATCGAATTGTCGTGCATATGTAAAGTTTATACCTTGAATTAATTTTGAAATGTAATTAGATAGCCTGTAATAAAAATCTTTTTTTTGGCGAATATAACTCAGTTAGGTTAGAGTATTAGATTGTGATTCTAAATGTCATGGGTTCAAATCCCATTATTCGCCTTTTAATTAAATCTTTTGAATACATTAAATGAATACCTCAACATTAATAATGTAAAGAACGTTTGTAAAACGAAATATTATACAAGCCAAAAATTACAGCTTATAATTTTTCTAATCGTAAAGGAGTTTTAAAGAATTTAAACAAATATTGATTGATTTTCAATCGATATTTTTCTTAAGCTAGTGAACTGAACCATCTAAGTAACTAGAAAAAAAAATCAACCGAGAAACCGCAAGTAGTGGCGAGCAAAAGCGGTTTAGACTAATCTTAGTAATTATAAATAATTTGTTTAAAATGTAACCAAAGAAGGTAACATAATTTAAATAAAATGTAGTCCTGTAAAACAAATTTTAAGATTTTAAGATAATAAGTAAAATGATACATGTCATGTGTTATTTGAATAATGGGGTACCACCCTCAAAGTCTATAAAATATTAATGATTGATAGTGAACAAGTACCGTGAGGGAAAGGTGAAAAAACTTTGAAAAGAGCTTGAAATTTAGTGTTTATAATCAGTTGTAGCTTATTTAAAAAGTAACAGCGTTCCTTTTGCATAATGAATCAATGAGTTTATATCAATGGCAAGCTTAAACTGTTAAAAGTGTAGGCCAAAAAAAATTAAGTTTTAAATTGCGTAGGTAATCTCTTAGAATATCGTTTAGTATTTAATGATTTGAAATGAATTTTTACTTTATGGGCCAATATTATTTTCTTATTAAAGTTTTCATTAAGTAAAAAATAAATTTAATTTCGAAAACAAAAACATTAATAATAAGCTTAATACAAGATTATAGTCTTTGATATAAGACCCGAAACTAAGTGATCTAACCATGGACAGGCTGAATTTAAAGCGGTAACGCTTATTGAAGGGCCGAACTCGTGTATGTAGAAAAATACTGAGATGATCTGTGGTTAGGGGTGAAAGGCTAATCAAACTTAGAGATAGCTGGTTTTCTGCGAAATCTATTTAAGTAGACCGTTTAAAATTCTTCATTTTAAGGTAGAGCACTCGATAAATAATGGGGACGTAAAGTTTTACTGCATTTAATGAAACTCCGAATATAAAATAAAAAGACTTTAGACAGACAGACTTTGAGTGCTAAGATTCAAAGTCAAAAGGGAAACAGCCCAAATTATTTGTTAAGGCCCTTAAAAATGATTAAGTGAAAAAGAAAGTAAAAAAATTTTAACAGCTTATAGGTAGGCTTGGAAGCAGCCAACCTTTTCAGAAAGCGTAACAACTCATTGGTTTAGTTTTTTAGCATCGAAAATGTACAGGGACTAAAATCATTTGCCGAAACAATAAATTTAAATCAACATCTAAAAAATAAAAATTGTTTTTTTATATGTTAATTTTAATGGTAGCAGAACGTTTTGTATATTTAAGAAAATCTATAGTTATATAGATTGGAAAAATCAAAAATGAAAATATTGATATGAGTAGCGATAAACGTGTAAGTGGTTTAAAAACTACGTCACCTTAAGTTCAAGGTTTTTAAGGTAAGGCTAATCTTCCTTAATGTTAATCGGTCCCTAAGATGACGACGAAAGTTTTAATTGATGGGTAATAATTTTTTATTATATTGTAAAGTGACAAAATATAAATTTAGTTTTTATTGACGACGAGCTGAATATTTATTCAGTATCGATCTTAGTTAAGAACTTTTTAGTATTTTCAAGAAATAGCTTATAATAACACCGTACTGTAAACCGACACAGGTGAACAAATTTAGTAAATTAAGGTGCTTGAGTTAATTGTATTGAAGGAACTCGGCAAAATGACTCCGTAACTTCGGGATAAGGAGTAGCTTCTTATGTTAAGTTTAAAGTTTTACTTTAAAATTTAATTTTATGAAGCTGTCATAAAATCGAGGACAGCGACTGTTTAATAAAAAGTGCGACAAGAAGTCGTTTGAAGTAATGCATTAAAGAATGCTACCCTTTCTAATCGGGGTAAGTTTATAGCTAGCGCGTTGGGTGTAAACCTGGGGTGTGAAGCAGCTTGACAATGTAATTCGTTGGTCTAAACTCTTCTGACCAACGTTTGCTAGACTAGGTTTATATGATCAGCGAAAGCAAACTATGCGTTAATAGGCCCCGTGAAAACAGCTCTTTCGAAATAGAGTTGATTACGGAAGATATAGTAGATAGACTATTGGTCCTTTTTATGTCAATAGTGATTAGAATACTATCTACCGGGGTAGAGTATAGGATCTAAGTAAATTCATGTGCTTTGAACGGAACTTGGTAAGCCTCAATCCTTCTTTGAAAAAAGTGGTAATTTAGTAATAAATTATATCAGGATGGAGGTAAAAGATTGTGCAAAAAGCTAATGCCGAGTTGTAACGACTCGGATAAAACTAATAGTTTAACTTGAAAAGGTGCCGACTTGCAAGTATGGCTAATCTTATTTAATTAATTTCATTTGTACCATGCTGAAAATTATATATAAATATAAAAGTATAAACTGACAACAGTGTAATATAGAATTATTCAAACTACAAAATGAAATCTTAAAAGCTTATAGAATTGGTACTAAAAAAAGCGACATGGAAAAAAGGTATTTTATCTTTATTTAACTGTGTTAGATAGTCGAAGCCGTATGAAGAGAAATTTTCACGTACGGTTTTAATGGGGGGAAAGCCCGTGAGGGCCTATCTATCCAACTCACAGGTCTCTGCAAATTTGAAAAAAGAAGTATAGAGACTGACGCCTGCCCGGTGCTGCAAGTTTAATAGAAAAAGTCTTGGCTTTAACTTTAACCCCCAGTAAACGGCGGCTGTAACTCTGACGGTCCAAAGGTAGCGAAATTCCTTGGCATTTAATTGGTGTCCTGCATGAATGGCGTAACGACTGTCCTACTGTCTCCAATGCAAACTCAGTGAAATTGAAATGTCTGTGAAGATGCAGACTACTTGCGGCTAGACGGAAAGACCCTGTGCACCTTTACTATAGTTATAAATTGTAATAAAATTTTTTTTGTGTAGAATACGTGGTAAGTTTTTATTAAACCGTAACGCAAGTTATTTGTTTAAACATTCATGAAATACCACTCTTAAAAACTTTTGTTACTCATAATTTTAAAACAGTTTATAATGGGTAGTTTGACTGGGGCGGTCGCCTCCTAAAAAGTAACGGAGGCGTACGAAGGTAAGCTCAATTTGAAAAAAACCAATTTAAGAGCGTAATAGTATATTGTTTACTTGACTGAAAGATTGACAAATCGAACAGAGATGACAGTCGGTTATAGTGATCCGATGATTCTGTGTGGAAAAGGTTATCGCTCAACGGATAAAAGGTACGCCAGGGATAACAGGCTAATCATTCTTTAGAGACCCTATCGATGGAGTGGTTTGGCACCTCGATGTTGGATTATC
>Ga0209092_10003663_pt1 | contig 13183 bp, 1 predicted proteins | sample FraStrMetagenome_FD_187446 | JGI IMG/M metagenome (GOLD analysis project Ga0209092, IMG submission 187446) | Marine eukaryotic phytoplankton communities from Arctic Ocean - Fram Strait ARC3M Metagenome (SPAdes) (version 2) | ecosystem: Environmental > Aquatic > Marine > Oceanic | place: Fram...
TAACAAACTATTAAAGCCTCCAAAATTAGAATACTCAAAGGCAATCCAACAAAGAAATCCTTCTCATTACCAATTGATAGAAACCTTTGTGCTCGCTGAATTCTGATCTGCTGATCATGCTTCAAATTGAATTCTTTTTCCATTATTCTCAATAGAATCAGCAGTATATCAAGTGAAGATGCTCTATCCATTTTTTCAATCAATACAGAAAGTATGACATTGAAAAGTAAGTCTGGTAAACCACCGGTAAAGGAGGAGTCATAATTCGAAAAAAACGCAGAAACGTATCCTTCATTGGATACTATGTCAATGCTATGATTACTTTCTGAATCACCATGACGATCTTTTTGTATCCAACTTGGTATGAAATGAGGGATTGTCAAACGTTGTTTTGTTTCTCCGTAATTTGAAAGTCCCTTACAACTAAGGTGTCTGCTAATCATAAGCAAGTGAGTGACAGAAAAGCCAAGCAGGTCATCATGTTGGTCACCAAACAAACAAATATTTTTTAGCAAATATCCCATAGTCTGACGTCTCTGCAAAAGATCACATCTATCCAGATACTTAGCAAAACAAGAGATATCATTCTCTAATTCGAAATTAATTGTTTGAAGCCACAATGGAGAGAACAAATGTTGGAAAACTACGCCTATGAATTCTTCTACATCTTTCTTCGTTGCTAACTCAATTAATTTCATGAAGGTTGATAAACTTGGATCTTGGCTGAATATAATTTTGCATGACTCCTTATCATACCAATATCCCATGCATTGATCAAAAATAACTGTAGACGAATCAAGCTTTGAAGCTAGGAAAAATAAGGACAAAATCTTTGATTTTTTGCGGAATTCATTTTCTTCACACACTCTTTTCTCGAATGTTAAATCTCTCATCCTGATTAGAAATGATACAAAATATGAGTTCCATTTTATTCTTTGTTTTGCCTCATATAAAAGCAATATATTTTTCTCAAGCCAATGCAAAAAAACGCTAAATGTGAACGCGCATTCCAATGATGAATTGTCTAGAAGATGAGAGCTATCTAGTATTTCTGTGAATCTTGAATCGTCAGAAAAAGCGTGGATTCGATTAATGTTGATTTTGTTCTCTCGAGCGATAAGATGAATACGGATAAGGTTCCAAGTATTGCAGATATTGCCTTTACTTGAGATGTCATTCATCACCCTTTTGGTAAACCATATTGCTCCAATTGATCCTGGCTTCAAATTCAATTTATATACGATAAATTGCTCTAAATATCTGTTAAATAACTTATCTTCACTTCTTTCGTTCTCGCTTTGTTGTATTACAAATTTTAAGACACCTAAAACTATTTTGCTTTCACCATTTGTTTTCGTCTCCAAAGCCATCATTATTTGGTCCCGGATAAATGTGAAAGAATCTTGGATTGTCATTGATGTAAGGGATTCACATTGATTGCTATAATGATGTTTATAGGCATGTTCAACTCTCTGATCCAAAGCTGTTGAGACCATAGAAAAGAAAGGAAACTTAGCATCAACTAGACGATACGATGGTGGTAGCTCTTTAAGTTGATGCCTGTGATCGAATCGATGAAGTATGAGCTCTTCTAATGGTGGTGATTGTAAGTTTCTAAGAACCAGTAGAAATATTTTGTCAGTGGCATCATTTCGCCATTCATTAGTGAGGATGTCAAAATTTAACCAAACATTCAATTCATAAAGAATGCCTGACAAAAATGACTTCATAGCATCGTGGAGAATTGTTTGTATATATGTTGTTAATGGCATTTGGCTCATGGCGTCTGTAATGGTTTGTGCTGATTTATTGACGATGTAGGACAACGTAGATTTCGTTAATTGGTGTTCGAATTTTTGAAGCAACTCTTTTTTGATTGTATTGTTCACTATTGTAATAGATAAGATATGTTTCAAGAAAATTTGTCTCTTTTTATAAGGTACAGTACAAAGGGAACCGAGTCCTGTTCGGCTTTCTTGATTTGAATCAAGCTGTTGTGTATAAAAAATGTTATTCCATGTGATACTCTTTATTGCTGTATCCATCAAATTTAAGCATAAATTGGATAAATCTGGATATCTGCATTCTTCCATGCAACAGAAATGTTTGAGTAAGCTCTTCATGCTATGAACTGAAGTATTTTCTCGCATACTGTCGATATATGAGTGATCCCAGTCATGGAGAAACAAAGCTGGATACGAGATTTTTGACGCCAGTGAAGATAAACTATAATTCAGCACCATAACAACATTTTTGTTTTTTTTAATTCTGAGATTTGACTGGTCAATACAGCAGCGCGCAAAATTGACTCTATCTCTTGAAGATTCTTCTGACATATCCACAACAAGCACAAATGTCTTAATGTTATCGTTTGTAAGCCACATTTCAAGTACAGACCTGAATAATGTTTCGTTTTTAATCATATTCATGTGCTTCAATATATATGTCTCTTCAATGGATTTGGATGGTGCAATTTGGTTTTCATCAGCAGCTACTGTAACCGGTGTTAGATCAATATCTGAAAGTTTTGATCTAGTATGTACAATAGACATTGAATGAATTTTGCGCCTCATGATATAATGCTTCAAAGAAAAGTGTTCTTGGTGAAAATAATCCTCTATAAGCTGTTGCGGTAGAGATTTTCTTAGCTCATAAATTTGCTCGGGTGAAACTAAACCTATCAAGGACTTAATGGTCTTATAAGTGAGAATGATTTCAACCAAACTTAATACGAGGCGTTTTAGCGTCGATTGCAATGATTGGTTGCGGAGAATATGCTGAAATGTATTCAATAATGTCGCTTTTTCGATTATATCCTTTGCCAATAATTGTTGTAGGGGTCCAGCTAAATCAATGGTAAAGAATTTTAATGCACATTGCAATATGTATGAGGATTCCTCTGAGGATATATGTATTGAAAACAAGTTCAAGACGTATGCTGCTATGTACTCTGAAAATGTTGATAATCCAGAATATTGATCCGCATCAAAACATCTGAATTTATATAATAGACTGATGTAACAACTGTCTATAGTTTGAAGTGTGAAACCATACACATTTTTAGTACCTATCATGTCGCAAAATGCTTGAACTTTTTGTTTGGAAAACAACAAAATTGTTTTCAAATTACCTAAATTCAAGCGATCCAACATCGTGTTTAACACGTCGTGAACAGACAATCTATACTTTTCAAAGCGATTCAGAAACGGAGCTGGGAAATTACATAAATTCGATGATGTGACATGAACAATGCAGCGAAACTTCTTATCAATTACACTTCTTCGTGAAATACCTCCGACTGCTATATTAGCATATAAACATTCTTCTCCTCTATTATTTTTAACAATCCGAAAGTGACGATTGAATAAGTCATAAAAGCTTTCATTTATGGAGTCTGTTTGACTTAAAACAGCAGTCCTGCCTTGACTAGCAGCAAACTTAACAGCAGATACTAAATTAAGCTTCTCCATTTCAGCATGTTCCGACATGCCTGATAGCTTATGGAGACACTTGGAAGATATATCCAAAAGACCCTCACTGGATAAAAGTCTCATTATGGAATCATCGTCGCTTTCGTCAATAACTAGAATATACCTAGAATTTGAGTTTTTGCATTTTAGGGCATCTGAAAGTACCTGAAGAGGAGATCTAATTATTTCTTCCATCTTTCTAGTGTCATATTTGGACAAAGAGCTTAAGAAGCACTTGATCAAAGTTTTTAAATTCGTAGCTTGAACCCCATTGAAATTTCTTTCTAAACCCTGAATAACAATGCTGTGAGAAATTTTCATTGTTCTATCATTTTGTGTATCAGCACTTCCGAGTATATATTTGAGTAGAAAGATAAAGTCTCGTAAACCAAAAAAGGTATTAATGGCATCATCGTCATGATCAAGCACAGCTAAGTAAGCTCGACAAAGCAACGAAGCAAATTCATCGCACTTCATTCGCTTCCCATGATAATCAACGAACGCATTGCCAATATTTGAACCGAATAGAACTCCTTTTGCTATTCGTTCCATTTCTTCTTTATCAGGCTCTTGCCTCAATAATATGACGCATCGGTTACTCTTTGCAGCATCAAGCAAATGGTTAGTGATTCCCACAAAAGACACTTTTGCTTTTGCTGACATATGCCCTTCCAAGTAATAATGCAGAACTTTCAAACTTTCTTTCTCTTCTTCTGGGAGACCCGCCTCGTCCATAAATACTAGACACTTATGATTTTTTCGATCGACCTTCTCTTGACGTTGTATGGCCTTTTCAAAAACTGCGGACACTTCCTTACTTGTCGAAGTCTTACTACACTGGTAATGAAACGTTGATAATCTCGGGAGCTTACGATAAAATTCTCTCGAACTCTCTTCCCCATTCGCATTATCTGATACTATGTTGATACTCAGAGTTTTCGACGTTCCAGGTGGGCCCACAATTATCAGCGGTGTGGAAGAAATTGAACATACAAGTGTCATGAAAACATTCTCTTTAAGACCTTCAGTTATTGCAGTACCAGGAGGAAGTTCTGTTTCGTGGATTATTGTCGTCATTGTTTGATCTAAAATATTTTCGAAATCTTGATGAAATTCTGTACCTAAAGGCATCTTTTCATCGATTCTTTTGATGTACTGTATCCTGTTTGTTTTATCCAATTGTAAAAAGTAAACGATTGCAGTAGAGAGATACATGGACTCCCGATACCTTTCTAATGTTAAAGGGAATTCATTCATGAAAAAGGCAAAAAGGCGAAAGACTCGTTGAATGTCTCTCAGCGAAATGGTCGATCGAGCTCGTGACTGGATCTCGCTTTCAGAAATAGATTCATGAAAATTGTTCCTCCTCATCCCTTGCTTAATATTCTCAATTGCAAACATTCGAATTGCTTCTTGTGATTCTGCAATAACTTCTGTTAATTCGCGAATCAAATAATCCGGAATGTGATATTTTAGACTTTCTATGCGTCTTAAAATAAACTCCTTTTCTTGTTCAGAGCTGAGAGCTCCATAATCCCATTTTAAGATCTCCATGGATTTAGGAAGACAATTTACTTGATAATGACCACTTGCCCATTCCTTTCCCAAATCATTTTCACGAGCATTTCTTCCTTGGACAAACGACCTTCTACCACCTGGATTACATGTGGCAACAATAACGATATTGCGATCCAGCTTCTTACCACATATTGATTTATCAACTATGATCTCCTTGAAAAGTCCCATGATTGAGGATGTATTCACTTCTACAAAATTCAATGCGAACGAGTGATTAGTTATTCAGTTCGAATGCAATAAGATTTTTCTTTTTTCTTCAAATTAAAACTTACCGTCTAAGAAAACAATTACTATAGCACCTGAATCTGAAATCTTTTTTGCTTTCTGCTGAACTTTTTCAAATTCTTCCACCAGGTATTCTGTAGTGAGTGATGCGTCTACATCGAAAGGAAAAAAAGTTTCTTCAACTATAGAACTTGCGAACCATTCAAAAACTTTTTCAACCGTTTTGGTATCCCCCTTCTCTTCAAATTGGAATTGGGCTGGGTAATTTACAAATATGCTAGACCTTTTTTTGCATTTTTCTTTAATTAACAGGATCAATTCATGACCAAAGTGTGTTGTATTTGACATTGTTGCACTTGAATAATCCATTAGCGCTTTACGAATCCTTGCACAAGTGTCACGTCCATCGCCTATAATATATCCTTTACTTATCAATGATTTTTCGATTGTTTTTAAGTCCATTTCAGTTATTTCCTTTGCTTTAGTGTATAAAGTTGAATTCCTTAAAATGCCATACATTTTGGTCAAAGCAGTTTTTGATACTCCTGTTTCCCCCTCAATGATACATGGGATATTGCACTCCACTCGCTCATGCAGGTTCAGTAATTTCATTGTAAAATCCAGCGTAAGGACAAAACTTTGTTCATCAATACAAACTAGTCTCTTTTCCCCGTTTTCAATTAACTCTAGAGGGAGACAGAGTGCTTGTGACAAATATTTATCAAGAATTGCTCTATTTTTTAATTCTTCTCGTCTTGGTATAAAGAATCCTGGAAGATCTAAATCGTCGTAGAGACATTTAGTTGTTTCATCAATCATGTGAGGTGCTGTGCAAATGAGCCTAAATTCTGGCGATTCTGGATTGCTAAAATCATAGATCAATTGTTCATAGTTATGAGAGATCCAATTTCTATCTTGTTTTGGTAAAAGGAGCTTTTCAGCCTCCATGAGCATTAATTTCATGAGGCTGCTGCCTAGATTATCATGCTTTTCATTATAATTGAAAGAATTATTTTTGTCAAATACTCTCACCCTTCGATATAGAAATTCAATCCAACACTTTCTCAAAAGCATGTCTTCATCTTTGAAAAAGCTGGGTTCGTAAATTTTAATTAAGCCACGGCAATCTTTTGGTGTCAGAGGACCATCAAGATCGAATGATGCAGAAACTGGTATGTTGGCGGCCACTTCTTCAAATGCTTTATTGAGAGATATTGAATTAGCATCAGCCGGTATAAACAATCCTTTGGTTTCAGTGTGCCCATATTTGGCACACAAATTTTCCATCTTTTGCTGATAATCTACCGGCAAATTGATACCAATCATTGCAATATTCATGTCAAGAGAAGAACAAATAAGCCTCTCCTCACATTCAGACAATTCATGATTATCGGAACATCCATCTGTAAGACACACAATCCACGACTCCTTACATGGAACCAAATTTGTTTCAACTATTCCTATTGCTGTATTCAATGCTTTATACATGGATGTATATCCATCTGCGAGTCGGCATTGGTCAAATGAAGCAACTAAAGAATTACGATTCGCATCGGTAACAAGCTGTAGAGGCACTCGTAAATCTATTTCATGATCGAATAGAACGACCCCAACAAGCTTTAAACAGAAAAAAAATATCGTTAGTAAATTACTTTGTATTCGACTTGTACAAAATATAATGACCAAACTTACATCGTTACTTTTGACATGGGAATCAAAAATCTGAATAGCGTTGTCTATCGCCAAGTCAATTGGCTTCTTCCCATTTTCCTCAAAAGGAAATTTCATACTGCCAGATTTGTCAAGAACAAAAAGGATCAATTTTCTTGCTGGTTGAAACTTTCTGTCGATTGTCCCCATATTGAATGCACGAAGATAGGTACAAACACGTCTAGCTTTCTTATCTATGTCAAATAGGGATGGTGGAGTTATGAAACTAGCACAGTAAGCTAACAAAGGTATATGAGTGAGCAATAAGGTTTTGATACTTTCTTTTTTCGAAGCAGCTGTGTCTTGCAACTCAATATATACTGTCCATTTCTTTGATCCGAATGAAAACGATTGAAAAGTCGATGGATCTATGACAATACCGGTCAAAAGAAGAGATTGAAAAAAAAAGTTGATATTTTTCAATATTACAGAATATTTCGAATTCAGCGAAGTCATCAATGAAAAATGGACAACTTCCGGAGAATTTGAATGCTGGAACTTGTTGTTCAAAGTTTGAATCAAAAAGTCGAGGGAAGATCCTTCATTTATGGTTATTGTGGTCGGTTCATCCTTCATTTTCTTTTTTATATACGTGGTCTTCCCTGAACCATTTCTTCTCGAAGAAACAACAATGACACTTTTGACTTGTAAGTAGTCCAAGTTCACAATTTCTTGAATACTAGAGCGACTTTTTTTAATATCATCTTTGGTCAACGTTCGTTTTTGGATTAACGGTGAATGTTGTAAAATGGATTCGCCACATTGGATAAAATGCAAGTTTGCTTTCTCAAAAAAATTGTTCTTGCATATATGAAACAAAACAAATTCTTGATTCTCCACAGATAGAGCTTCAACATTACACAGCACAAAAATACCATGAGGAAAAGCAATAACTCTCTGTAAGAAGTACAACAATCTTTCTTTTGAAATAGCATAGGATGCGTCTAAATATTCGAACTCTTCAGGTGGTCTTTCCTGTGGATATCAGATGTATTTATTAGCTAACTTTAAATACCTTTCATTAGTTAGTAACACACAAATATAAATTTATGTTCCACTCACTTCATAAATTTGCTTCAAAATGAGAAGAATTCCCTCGTTAAAAGAACTATCATAATTCAAATAGTGGAGATGAACTCCTCTATATCTACTTTCATTGTGTACATTTAAATATCTTGGACTTCCGATGTTTTCATGACAAAATTCAACAAATTTGGAGATAGATTGAAACCAACCATCTCTATTTGAATCGTAGGAAAGCGACTTTTTCTTCAGATTCTGATTAAAAACTTCTTCGAGCTTTTCTTGATAAGAACTTTTGTCTTCTTTGGATGGAACAATTTTTGGACTGAGTAACTTCAGCAGGGGATATTTTGAATTCTCACTGTATGCCGAAGAAAAATTTCTGAGAGATTCGTGAAGATTCTGTAATTCTTCCTTCCAAAATAGAAGCGAACAGGGATATGCACTTCTAATCTTTTCCAACCACTTATCACACTCTTGTCGAATTTCATTGGACTCAACTTGCAGGTCTAATGCGCTTGATTTAAGAGAATTGGCTTTATAGTTGAAAGACTTTGTCAGATGGGATCGAAAACCAAATGATGCACAATATGTGTAGTTTTCTGCTACTTTTTGCAATATTTGATACTGACTGACAAAGAATTTTAGACGATCTGATTCCTCGTCAATTTCATGTCTTACAAAGCCAAGCTTTTGCATGAATTCTCCAAGGTCATTTCCAAGCAACAGCATTCCTTGAGCTCCTCCATCTTCGTTTGTACTTTCATTATCAATACATTTGAGACACAACTCTTTTTTTTCAATAACAAATATTCCCTCTTTCCATACTGAATCAAATTTTGCAAATATTGTAGCCATCTCATCAAGGCCGTCAATAAACCATTCTTTGATATTAGAAATGTTTTCTTGCACAATTTCCAAATTTAATTTTGCCTTATGAACATACTCTCTACATCGGACTTCTTTGTATTGTTCTTTGTTAAATGAATTGGTGAACTGGTGAAGGTATTGCAATGGTACGAGACTATGCAACAAACAAAGGAGTTTTACTACAGGATCCAAGCAATCTAATACTTTCATCTCAAATGACTCCGAAGGAGCAAACAAAAGAATGTTTGTGATATTTTCATATTCCTGTCGGAACTGCTGAATACCATCTTTGCCTAGCCAATGCATTTCTTTTGCAAGTGTCCATACTTCAAAACTGGTGCATAAGTAGCTTAGTAAATCCATCATGGGACATAGTGCCTTTAGATTAATGGATATATCAATATCTGATTTTTCATCACCTGGGAAGAAGCAATTATGGAACTCATTAATCCACTTTAGTATGTCTTTTGATGACCATTGTGCAACATTCTTACTTTTACAATTTAACGATCTTGCTAACTTCTGTAAATTTTGAAAAGGTTGATCGTCCAGAAATTTATGTTTGCTCTGGGTGCAATAATTGATAAAAAAGGGAATTTTCTTCGAAAAATCAACAAAGAAGATTGTATGACTGAATCTTTTCATATCAGAATCTTTTAGATGTAGCTGTTCACAGGAAATTATCACATCAAGTTCTCTACTGAGGCTATCATGGTCAGAATGGAGGTATTCGAAAACACTAGAAATCATTTCGAAAGTACAGTCTTCATCGAGAGTGAGCAGAGACATCAATGCAGAAATTGATTTCGATAAATTTTGTAGAAAGCCATCAATACTCAAGGATTTTAACACATCAAAATCTATCATTTTTTTGAAAAGGGTCGAGTTATGCTTTAGAAAATAATTCGCAGTAACAATATCGTTCTTGTTATCTTCGCAAAATGAAGCAATCTTTTCTTGTAAGTCACGAATGCTAGATACTGAATAATTTTCATTCACAGCAGTCTTGATTTGTTGTGTACAATGTGGCATACTTGAGATCTTTTCACATTCAATCAGCATCATATTTGTAGAAGAATCACTTTTGTCACAATACCCGTAACCCTTGAATACATTAAGAATTGTTTGAGGAGTTGATTCTCTTACTCCGATATCTAGCATAAAATCAGTTGAAATCAACGAGCAGCATTTATCAAACTTAGTTAATTTTTGCATCAGATCAAGTTTTGATGGTAGGGTACCACCTACAATCGACCCCAGAACGATCCATTTTTTTTCCCCATAATAACGTATTGATTTTTCTAGCGTATCGATGGGCATGTTCTCGTCACAATGAGATGAAAGCCAAATTTTGTATTTCTCTTTATAATCGTGAAGAATATCAGGTGTGTATTTTGTGCATATCTCGCTTAATATCTCGAGTTTTTTGGCTTTTTCTTTCAGGAGATCAAGAAAGCTTATAACTACCCAACGATTCAGTGAGTCGTTAATGACATTTCTGAGAATTGATGAAATTATTGAATCTTGTAATATCTGTTGTTTTTTCAAGTTTTCATAAAGAGGAAAGACATCCTGAACATTCATATATAATTCACGATGAATAGTCTTTAATTCTGCTATCAAACACTTCATAAGCGCTCCTTCCTTCAATTCATGCTCTTCAAGCCCAATCCTTGCAAGATCTTTGTAGTCAATACATCTCGCATATTCCTTCGTAATAAATAATTTTGCGACTAGTTCAGTAACATCTTCAAACCCAGCATAATGAAAAAAGTCTTTATTCCGTGCCAAATCGAATATTGAGGTAACTTGAAATGATTTCTTTTTACTCAGAACATGATGAAGTAATTCTTGGGATATCTTATATATAGAACTCAAACCTTGTTCTGCGAGACACCTGAAAAATGACTCTAAAAAGGAAATTAATTTCTCTCCTCTGTAACCTTTGTGCAATACAATTGACCTGAAATAATTCTTTATTGCTTCGATCAAATCAGTTTCATGTAATAAATATATTAAAGATGAATTCCAAATGAACATCACGTCGTCTAGTGTTGGCATATCATTACATCTAAGATCATTTGTGATTGCATCCATAATATCGCACCGAAACATGTCATAGTAGGCGTGTGAGAGATCAATTCTTGTCGATATATCATTGAGCATATGAAAGTCATTCCTTTTCATGTAATTACAAGACTTAACAAGGGTAGAAATGATGTACTTCATATTCAAATGTTTATGTACACCGATCTCAAAATGAGACAATAACCGAATGATCTGATAGACATCATTATCCGAATTCCGAGCTTCCATGAGAAGCTTTCCCAATTTCTCTGCAACTTTTTCATACAGCTTTAATTTGCACGTTCCAAATTCATCATGGGTGGTTTCCTCTACAATTCTGCACATTACTTTGTTAAAAGAATGCAATGATGCTTGAATATAGAGTTCAAGAGAAATAACTATCATTGAATCAGAGAAAATAAGGTCCCACGCCCTGAAAGTTGTTTGCGATACCATGTCACATATTGTCATCCAGACTCCAAATTCTTCTTTGTTGCAATGATGTACTAGGACAAAAGCAAGCTTGTACACTAATTCTTGATCAGAGTGTGATTTACAATGATTTCTCAAGATATAATGGGAGAAACTAGACAATAATCTGGTAGATTCTTGATCAATATCGTGCATCTTTTTTAACTTTTTGTTCATTGGCATTGAGGCAATGCAATGTTTTACACTTTCCACAATAGAATTAAATTTTTCTTTTCCTGTTTCCTTACAAATTAAGAATATAAAGGCTAGGAACAAAGGGTCTAGTACAAAGGACTTCCCATTGATGGTTTCATGAATTTGATTTACAAATTCGCTAATCTCAACATCTTTTTGCTTTGACGAAAGTGCTTCTTTCAATATTTTTGTCGCCAAAGCGTAGGATGAATTATTATCTTTTGTCCATTTGTAATCTCGTTTCAGTAGGTTTATGATGTCCTTTTTCAGTTTGGCATCTGGTGGAAGTATCATATCTTTAACATTATTCAACGTTTTTCCAAAGTTTCTCCGAATATTCGAAAAAGGACGATTATCTTTAGTTACTTTGTCACAGTAAAGTTTTTTATCAGAGTCTTGGTATGCAATGTCTTCAGATTCTTTAAATACGGTTCCATTCTGCGTTTCTTTAACAATTTCAGAATAAAGAGTTTTTTTAACTTCATTTGCATCTTTTGCATTTATTACAGAATCATGTTTTAATTGTGAATCATTATCGACGTTCTTAATTCCATAGCGATGTTTGCAATTTATTTCCTCTTCTTTCACAGAATTTGTACTCAATTTGTCCTTATTGAAGACCTCCGACTTTCCCATACCTTCTCCTTCTAGGAGCTTAAAATCACTTGATGCCTTTAATCCGTCTAATTCCTTGAAATAAGCTTCCCTAAATCCTTTACCGTCTGCTAAAAGTTGAAATTCTTCTTTCTCGAGGAAACATGTAGGAATTTTCATTGGAGGCAAATGTTCCGTATTCACAAATATAGCAATAGCACCATGGCTCATGATAGAGTCAATGATTTTCTCTAGCGCAAATTCTCCTTCGGTATCTAAATAAACAGCATTGCCTTTCATTTGATACGATATTTTTACAGTTTCATTCTGTCGAAGTTGAACTGGGTAAATCTTGTGTTTTTTGTCTAGAAGGTCGTCAACTTTCGCAATGGATTTACACTTGATCTCCTTCTTCAAGGTCATATTATAGTCTTTTCCATTTGTGTGGGTCCCTTTAATGACCACTTCAAACAGATAGCTTTGTTTGCAGATGCTTTTCCCTTGTGGGAGAACTTCAGGTCTACGACTTATTGCCGCTGCTTCTTTCACAGAATTTGTACTCAATCTATCCTTGTTGAAGACCTCCGACTTTGCCATACCTTCTCCTTCTAGGAGCTTAAAATTACCTGATCTCATTGAACCACATGATTCATCCAAATTTCTGCGAGTATTCGAAAGAGGATGATTATCTTCAGTTACTTTGTCACAGTCAAGTTTTTTATCATAGTCTTTGTATGCAATGTCTTCAGATTTTTTTAATACGGTTCCATTCTGCGTTCCATTCACAATTGAAGCATAAGAATTCTTTTCAACTTCATTCCCATCTTTTCCATGCATTATAGAATCATATTTTAGTTGTGAATCATTATCGACGTTCTTAGTTCTAAAGCAAGCTTTTATTCCATTATCTACTTCTTCAATCAATACTTGATTTTTTGCCGAATTGCTTTGTTTGCAGTTTCTTTTCTCTCGTGGGAGAA
>Ga0209092_10003665_pt1 | contig 13177 bp, 13 predicted proteins | sample FraStrMetagenome_FD_187446 | JGI IMG/M metagenome (GOLD analysis project Ga0209092, IMG submission 187446) | Marine eukaryotic phytoplankton communities from Arctic Ocean - Fram Strait ARC3M Metagenome (SPAdes) (version 2) | ecosystem: Environmental > Aquatic > Marine > Oceanic | place: Fram...
GCACAAATTAACCAAACGTTTCAGAAATAGATTGTTCCATGTAGCCACCTCCTACACCAAAATGTTTTTAAATGTTGGTTTTCGGTCATGTTCCGCACGCTTCTTGCTCGTACCATGTATATTAGCTGCTGTCCCAAAGGCTATGAGGTTACGTACGTATGTTTATCTCCACAGCTGGTACATATTGGATCGTTACGTCATCATCTTACGTATATACCCCTATCTTTTAATATCCAATCTTGGCTCTGAGTATCTTTCCTCTTCTCATCATTTTGAACATTTATGCATGACAAATCGGTGTAGAAGAGCAATTGCATTCTAATCAACTTCTTTCTATTTCCAACCATCCAGTGCAAGGATGACACCAATCAATAAAATTTTCTTCTTTGCTACACAAGCCGTTTTTATAACAGAAACGCAGGCTTTTCACCACTGCAATGTTGGGGAGAGAATAAAAATACCATTCTCCACATCTGTGACTCTCGCAAAAGATGTTGATAAACGGCATTTACAATACAATCGCAACTTTGCCCTATTTTCCAGCGAAAACGAAGGACTTTTCAACAATGAATTAATCTTTAACACACGCCGTCGTCGTTTTATACAATCTCTTATATCATCTGGATCATTCCTCTTCCCGCCTATAGCCTCCGCTCTTGAAAAAAATGAGGAATTACCATTTTCAAGTGGTGCTATCGTTGAAGATAGTAAAAAAATAGTGCTGAGTGTATCTTCAGAGAATGAACCAATCAAATTTTATAATAATGATGGAGGAGGAGAGGATCCAACTACTTCTTCGTCCTTTGCAACTAGTAGGACAAATAATATATGTTCCGATCAACTGGAAGAACAACGGATCAATGTTTTTGAACGTGTTGCTCCAAGTGTCGTTTTTATTGATACATTTGCAGAACAAAGAGATGCCTTTTCTACAAATGTGTAAGTTAGCCTTGTTTCTATTTTTTTCGTGTTTGTCCTTTACAATTTTTCTTAGGTGTAAGATGTGAAAAAGAGTTTGTCAATTATTTCTAAACTTACTCACAGTTTAAACTTGAACTGTTTATACCTAATTCATACTTGTGATGCAGGATGGAGGTTCCATTAGGAGCAGGAAGTGGAATTGTGTGGGATGACAAAGGTCACATTGTCACAAATTTTCATGTTATTCGAAATGCCAAATCAGCTCAAGTAGCTGTGCTTACAAAATTGAAACCCGATGATATAGATGATGATAAAAAGAAAGCCTCAGCTTCTTCCTCCATTGCTCAGCGAAAAGCAGCGAAGGTAGAAGCTACTACAACAACTGTATCCTCTAAATCCTCCGAACGAAATGCTAGTTCATCATTAACATCCTACACTCGTCGTGTTTACAAAGCAAAAGTAATCGGTACAGATCCAGGAAAAGACCTTGCCGTATTGAAAATTGATGCACCTATTTATGATTTATATCCCATTGATGTTGGATCGTCGACTGGGTTACGTGTAGGTCAATCGGCTATGGCGATTGGAAATCCATTTGGATTAGATCATACCTTAACAGTCGGTGTTATCTCTGGTATGGGAAGAGAGGTAAAAAGTCCTATAGGAAGACCAATTAGTAATGTTATACAAACGGATGCGGCGATTAACCCAGGAAATAGTGGAGGGCCATTATTAAATGCAAGGGGACAGATGATTGGTATTAATACAGCTATTTATTCGACTAGTGGTGCTTCTGCAGGGATTGGGTTTGCTATCCCTTCGGATCCTGTGAAATTCATTGTAGAGACCCTTATTCGAGATGGTCGGGTTGTGAGGGCTATTATTGGTATATCCTATCTAGAATCGAAGCAGGCTCGTGCATTAGGGATTAACAAAGGTGTTCTTATTCTAGATGGTAAGCTTTCTATCCTAAATTTCTTTATGTCTCTCATTCGTCCATTTTTCCAACAACCTTAATTCCTTTTTATGCTTTATGAATACTTTGTTAAGTTCCTGTTGGAAGTCCAGCCTACCAAGCAGGTATACGAGGAACAAAAAGGACAGAAAGTGGTTTGATTGAAATTGGTGATATAATTATAAAGATTGATGAATCACGAATTGATAGTGAATCCGATTTGATTACTGCTTTAGAAATGAAAAAGCCGGGCGATAAAGTATCCGTGACCGTGAATAGAGTCATTGGCAACATGAATGATAAAAATAATGATGGAAGTGGTGTCAGTTTGAAAATGAAAGAGCTAACTATTGTTACACAGTTAAAAGCAAGTTCAGATGTCAATGCCATATTTAAAAGCAACAGCCAAGGGGACTAGACCAATCATCATATGATTTGTCAGTTTTAAAGATGGAAAATTTACAAACTAAATAGGTCATCACAATCACATATCTAAACATGATTTTCAGAAAGAACTATGGAATACTTTTCAATATGTCCATTTATTTACATTTGCACTATTTTTTTTATTGATGTTAGAATCGATATGGTCGGGAAGCAACTATTGTATTGTCAGATGATATGAATTGTCATGAAAAATGAAAGGCAACCCCAAAAGAAAAACGATAAAAAATAGGGAAACATTTGATTACAGCAGATTCTTTTTGTTACATATCTCACGTGCAGAAATTACGCGGGCACGCTGACGAAGAAGTAATTGGTGCATTGCTTAACGAAACAATCAATAACAAATGAGACTGAAACATTCTTATGCATTACTTCTTTATGTTGTTGCAGTCAATGGGTTTTCATTTACAGTTAATCCCTGCAACAAAAGACAAAACACTTCTTCATATTTGAAATCACACGCTCCATTTGGATCTCCCGTGACACATTCTTCTATATTGCAAGGCATGAAGTCATCTACAACTTGTTCTGATACATTGTACAGTCCTCCCAAACTATCCATTATCATACCGGCATACAATGAAAAAGACCGCATAGAACAAACCTTAATAGACTATTCCTCACATTTATCGAAGTGTTCCACTTTTCTCGATCTACCCACTGAAATTCTAGTTGTCGATGATGGAAGTTCAGATAACACCCATTCTGAAGTTTATCGAGTCGCGAATATTTTGAAAGCAAAATCAGCTGAAATAAAGGACGTGAATAGTCCATCTGGTACGACCAATGTCATGATATCACCCTTTGTTTCTATAAGATGTATAAGTCTACCGCAAAATGCAGGCAAAGGTGCCGCTATTACAGAGGGGTGTCTAAATGTAAGAGACGAAAGTTCTATAATTTTAACAGCGGATGCTGATGGCAGTGGAAACATTGAATCCTTAGAAAATATGATAATGAAATTTTATCAAACAATTTCCTCTGCTACGTTGCCGTATCCAATATCTTCTCCTTGGGATGCATATGCAATGTTGGTTGGTTTTCGAATGTATGATGAAGAAGCAGCATCCAAATCATCCTCCAAATCTTCTGAACTATCCTTATCATCCTCCCCCATAATAAGATCTATTTTTCGTTGGGGTTTTCGTACTACTGTAAAAACCATATGTTTCCCTCAAAACTTGGGAGTTCAAGATACTCAATGTGGATTCAAATTGATGACAAGTAAAACTGCAAAATTATTATATCCTCGTTTAAATCTTAAACGGTGGACGCATGATGTTGAACTTTTATTTTTGGCGCAAAAGTTAGGTTCTATACTTGTTTGTGAGACAGAAATTGGTTGGGTGGATAAGGAAGGTTCTAAATTTATTGAGACCCCAAGAGGGACTATCAAAGTGATTCTACAAATGCTTTCGGATGTTTTAACTATGCGTCTCAAATACCTTACTGGTGAATGGAATGTATGATCATAAAAACTTAAGACGTACAAAAGTTATAAACTTATTTATTTACTTGATCAATATTTAAATGCACTTCAATTGTTTTAAAATCTTCCTCGATGAAAATTGATTACATAATCACGCTTATTTCAAGTGTTATTAATGCACATAGACACAGATAATTTGCATCAATATGGCGCGGTCGCTAAATTTGAACCCTCTTCGAATGTCCAGCAAAAAATATAGCAATCAGCTCCCTTTTACTTGGCACTGGTTTGATGAGTGCAAAGAATTGAATGTGATCAATGATCTGTAAATTTGACTTATTTTTATCAGGCGGTATTTCATATAGGTATCGACATCTCGACCATCGTCCAGATGTTTCCCGATCACAAGATAATTTGTTTCGCCATTAATAGTGCTTGAGTTTGAAACAAGAGCTCCAGCTTCGTCTCTTGAAAAATGTATCAATTCCCCAGTAAAAACAAAAAAATTCCCTTCAAGACACCTAGGTATTGAATCAGGTGGATTAAGCTGATCCTGGAACTCTTCTTTAAGAAGTGCAATTTTATCTAGCTTTTCACGCCAGGTCAGAAAGTGAGCATGAGGGGTTTTATAGAGTTATAACTTTAGGACTAGCTCTAACTTTATTCGCACTAAAATTGTGCAAATCAAATCCTTCCTCATGAGATCCTCGATTCAACGCTACATAAATCTGCCTCTCAGCAAGGGATCCCTTCAGGTCAACTTTGACGTAGTCCAAAGTCATTCCATGGGCTTTATGAATAGTTATCGCCCATGCTAATTTTAGTGGAATGGCAGATCTGAACGAATGTCCAACTCCAACTAATCGACTTGAAAACCTAAATGGACCAATGAATCTTTGTTGACCGTTCCAAAAAAGGACAGCAGGGTACCACATTCTCAGAAAACTTCTTCGTTGTTATCAAATCTATGATTTTCGCAAGAAACTATAGTTTCGGGGTTAAAATCATCCTTGAAAGCGTCTCATTTTTTGGCATCCTTCGAGTGAACCCAATTACTACACCTCTTGATCCATTTACCAATGATGTTTTTCCTTGTAAGCGTCCTTCAGGTGAAGGATCATTTCTGATAAGCATGACTTGAGCACCAATCTTTAGTTCCAGTTCTTTAGTGGCAATACTGGTTTCATAAAAGTTGTTATTTTGTAAGGCAATTTTAGCCTTTGCAATATTCTTACAGACTGGTATACCATCTTGATCACACTCTAAAGTTTTTGTGTCTACAGCTTCGTACTTAACCAGTTTTTCAGGTATCTTTTCCAACTTTTCAATATTGTCGGTTGACACATCTTGGTTTCTAGAATATGAAATGGTTACTTCAAGTTTCCTTACATCATATTTTTCCCTATTCACTGTCGATTACAACCAGCTAAAAAAATGAATCTTCTTTCGAACAATTGCCTGCCCTAATATTGTTCAAAACTCTTACAAATTTTTCTTTACCCTTTTGTCGATAAACTTGAGTTAGCTCAACCATTTCAAACAATGACTGTCTACACACTTGTGACTCAAAGGCAAACCCGCGATTTCTAACGATTTCATATTCTGATCTTTTCTTTGTATCATCATCAGAATCATCATGATACTCATCTTTTTTCTTCCTTGGTGTCATGGGAGGTAGCTGATGAATATCCCCACAAAATATGAGTTGAATTCCTCCAAATGCCTTGCCGCTACTTTTATTTGGCGTCTTCTGCTCATAGTTTTGAACATGATCTACCTTACTAGATAGATGATCTAAAACTTCCCTACTTAACACTGACACTTCGTCAACAAGTAAAACTTTTAATTTTCTCCACTTCCTTCGATATTGCTGTTTCCAAATTTTATCGAGGTCTTCAACTACATCTGGTAAACCGCATCCTGCGAAAGTATGCAAGGTTTGTCCTCCTGTGGCACAAGCTGCCATGCCAGTCGAACCAACGCTTGCCCATGCCAAAGGATTGTCTGTATGTGCAGAATGGAATGCCTAAAGACAATCAATTCATTTGACATTTATTTTACATTAACTACAATAGAAATTTCTTTTTTGACGTGTTCTCATTTCCTTCAAATCTATCTCTTGCATTTTCTTGCAGTAAATGTACTACAACTAAGATAATAATTCGACTTTACTCTTTTTTAAATTTCTAGTGGCAACAGGTTGAGGATCGTCTTCATCTCTTTTCTCACGTCATGTAGGAAACAGTGCATTAGGATTTTCGTAAAATATCAAAGCTCTTGAATTAGCTCTAACTCTACTCAAATGGAAATACCCTAGTTCCAAGCCATCTTTACGAGATGCTCGAATCAGTGCAACATATGCCTGACCCTTAGCAAATGCTCCCTTAAGATGGACTTTAACATAATCCAAAGTCATGCCCTGCGATTTATGAATATTGATAGTCCATGCTAATTTTAGTGGAATGGTCGCTCTAATGGATTCTCCAATCCCAACCAGTCGGCTAGAAAATTTAAATGGTCCTATAATTTTGCGTTGGCCGTTGTGGAATGCTACCACAGGATACCACATTTTATAGCTCTTCTCATTAAGGTATTTTCTATTGATACAACCAATTGCTCTTTCTGCATTGTAATCATCTTTCAAAGAAGATCCATCTTCAGGCATATTCGTAGTGAATCCAATCACACCACCTCTGGGCCCGTTTATCAACGAATCTTTCCCTCGAGTCCTTCCAGGTTGATTTCTGATTAACATGACCTATGCTCCAATTTTTAACTTCAAGAATTTTTCAGCAATACAGCTTCTGTAAAAATTATTTCTTTGCAATATATTTCTTCTTTCATCTTCACATCTACAGACTGGATGTCCATTTTCATCGTACTCTATATCTTGTCATTCTTTTGCAGTGTACTCCACCGTGGGATCTTTCAGCTTTTGTAGCTCTCTGAAATTTTCCCTTCATCATCTTTGTTCATAGAAGAGATTTTTGTCAATTGGACATGATGGATTTCGCTACTTTTGGTATCATGATTTGTTTTATCGATTTTTTGTGGAGACAGCAGAGGACGTTTCCAATCTTCCAAAAATTTAATCACCTCATCAGTACAGATTCCTTTCCTAATGATATGCAAAATGTTCACGAATTCTAAATCACTTTGTCGAAGCACTTCGTCCAGCTCTACACAAGCAAATTCTGCCTCCCTCCACATATCGGATTCAAATGCAAAACCACGATTTCTCATGAGTTCATGTTCTTCATTATTACCTGGGTTTTTCACATCTTGTCCATCTTCTTTATCCATTTGAATAGGATGTAATTGTAGGAAGTCACCACAGAAAATCAGCTGAATTCAAAGGCTTCGCCACTTGTGTCAGGATAGTGTCGAATATGATCTACTGTAGTATATAGAAGATCTAAAAATTCTCCACTCGTCATAGAGACTTCATCTAGCAGCAATACTTTTAAAGCTCTCCATTTTTTTTCTTCTGATCCCCACATTTTTTCAAAATCTGTTATTACTATTGGCACACCACAACCTGCCAGGGAATGTATTGTTTGCCCTTCAATAGCACAAGCAACTACGCCAGTAGGACCAGCATTTGCCCATGCTTCAGTGTCCCCAGCATATTTTTCTTTCAAATTATTTCTTATGCATTTTAATACAACACTTTCCCCAGTACCAGCTGCCCCAGTGATAAATACATTTCGACCAGCTTCGGCTAAGCTCAATGCTAATTGTTGTTGGGTTCCCAATTGTTCATCAAATTTTTCTGCCATTTAGCTTGGTTGGAAACAAATTGTGTTAAATACATAATCTACGTCCGTGCATACCATGAATACGAAGTAAGACAAGCATCTTCAAGTTCAACTTGTAAAAATTTGATGAAAAAATTGCACTTGAACATATTTTGTAAATAAAAAAAACATTTGTTCTTCATACATTACATATCCCATGCAACGGATGCGACGATTTCTTGTGCTTTATTCATAACTACAATAAATATGAAGTTTAGGATAAAGCCTCTCAAAGACACTTAATATATTTTGTACATACATTTATTGTTTTTCAAACTCTTCTCATTATTAGTTATCTGGAAGCGTGATAGTTTCTTGTGTTAATTGTTTTCATCAATGATATTCTACATATATGCGAATTCAGACTGGTTAAAGCTACCATCTATCGCCTTCTTCCTGATTTCTTACCCCTCATTAAGTCCCAAACATTTGGCAAATCAAGTTTCTCTTCCTCTAAACCACCTCGCTTCATCTTTTTAATTGGGGTTGGATCTAATTCTCCATTCAAAACGCCATATGCAACCCTTACTCCTAATAAGAAAACTCCTAATCCTGTAACTCCGAAAAATCCACTCATCAACGAAAATAGACCCATTACAAGATTTCGAAATACACTAGCTAATCGTTGAATAGCATAAACATCTGTCTCGACAGGGTGTGATAGAAATACTTCTCCTAAAAAGGAAGTGAAGGTCCATATTCCATATGCGATACCTAAAGCAGCAAAAGAGGCGGTTATAGCAACAACAGGATTGATACCATTTAAATTTCTTGCTTCTTCAATGGCTGCTTGACGTTCTTCCTCTGTTTTTTGAGGACGACCAAAGGCATCTCCATACTTCTCGCCTAAGGCAGACTTGGGTCCTTTTTTAATTGTTTCTTGCTGTTGTTGAAGTTCTGATAGGAGCCGTTCATTTATAGTATTCGTGGCAGCTTTGGCAGGTTCTTCTGTCTCAGTACTGTCCTCTTCTGTTGTACTAGTTGGTGCATCAAGTGATATTTCAGATGGTCCCAGTGGCGTTACTTTAATGGAAGCTTTAATGCCGTCCATTTCTGTTAAGTCCTTATTGGACATTCTTAGAATCGTCGTATGAATTCGGGAGCAACTGGATGACGCATGGGGGACATTTTGATGTAGATGACTATAGTAGCATGCTAAATTTTTTGGAGAATTGAAAGAGAATGAATTCACAGCTCTGTTATTAAAGAAGCCCAGGAATAGGAACACCACTCCATTGGCGAGACGATGAGGCAATTTCATCTTGAGTCAAAATACACTTCTACAGCAGTGATCCTTTTGATCAAAACTTGAGATTTGACTTGAATCAACACTTTGACAGTAGTTTACTGCGAGTAAGGAGACAATAAAATATACTTAGTGCGTACTTCGTCGTCTAGCCGTCACTTCGTTTTCAAAGAAAAAAAAACATAGAAAATGTGTAAAAAATGCATAAATCAAAGAATTCAAAGGGACAAGAAACAAGACAAGTCCTACAAAGATGGATTTACATTTATAAGTAAAAAATACTTCTTCGCTAGAATTTGAACAAGAGTTGTTCATATGGAAACTTTAATTTTCATTTTCAAGACTCGAGTGCTCTAAGGCTATTATGGCGCTCGGGCACAAAGATATTGCACACAGTATTCCATTGCGACTTTTGAAATGAAATAAGTGAGGGGTTTCAATTACTAATTTTAGAGTTATACATGTGCCCTGCTGCATATTTTAGAAAGAAGGGTCGGTAACGATCTATTGTGACAACAAGGAAGCATTGCAAAGACGAAAAATTGAGGGTAGTACATTTACATCGTTAAGTCATAGAGATATAGATGTGAAAATGTCAGTAGAATATATGATCTTTAACTCACCAGTATCATTTTCTTTCCAACATGTGCCGGGTCATGCCGACGAAGACCCGGACTTTGAGTACGAAAGAGCTACCCATCAGGTGCAACGAAACATAGATATGCATAATCTAGTTACCAAATTTATGTGCCATCCTCCAAAACAGCTCAACCCAACCACAATAACACCATTCCTACCATACCAGCGAATTTCTCTCCTTATTAACTCCCAAGTGGTAGCAGGAGATATAAAAAGCCATATTTATATGGAAAGACATGGTTTATCTATGGAAAAGAGGCTCTCCAGACATAGACAGATCAATCAGGATTGTCAACATATCATAGATTGGCCTGCCCTTCGTTTAGCTATGAAAAAACAAGACGCATTGGGTAAGATTTATAGTGCCAAAATCCTTCATAGTCTATGGCCTACCATGTCGGTGTTACAAAATAGAAACACCGGAGTCTCAGGCCTCTGCCCACGCTGTAAGAAGTGTATAGAAACTGCTTCTCATTTTTTTCAGTGCTCCAATAGATCCTCAACAGCTGCCTTTCGTGAAGCCATTCTCCGTTTCCAAAAGAAACTCCGCATGATAAGAACAGCAAAACCAATCGTGTCGGCATTTGTTGAATGTCTGGTAGCCTTCCAGCATAATAGAAAACCAGTCTGTCCACACTTCCAATTTGGAGATAGGAAAAAGTATGCAGTCCTAAAGAGAGTCTTTCTAAATCAACAAACATTGAGCCAAAATGCGTTTCACATAGGCTACATCTCGTACAAGTGGTCCATGGTACAATCCCTGTACATGGTTAAAACAAAAAAACAAGTGATGTTTGATGTGAGTTGGTCATCTAAAGTCATTCAGGCAATATGGGATTTTTCAACTTATATTTGGACGAAACGGTGTTCACATATCCATTCGAAAAATCCGGAAACTGTCAATTCGCTCAATGATGAAGAATAAAAGGCACCAATTCGGAAATACCTACGGTTCCAAAGGAATGACCTGTCTCCCAAAGAAAAAAGTTTTCATCTTCATATTTCCTCCAACTTGATACGAGCCTCCTCCATAACACTTGCACGATGGCTTCATCTCCTCGCAGAAGAGCGCGAACCAACTATTTGGCTGAAAAGGACCCAGCAGATACAACAAGGGGGGACCCGTCCGATTACTAGGTATTTTCGGAGGGTTACCTCCTTAGCAGTGGAAAATTCAACTCCTCATGCGGAATAATTTTGTTGCGTCGAAATATTTCCCTTTCTAGAGCTTTGCTCTTCTCATGTCAAGCAATTGCGCTTGACCGTGACGTCAGTCCAAAAATCCCTTGTGCTACTACAGTTCCAGCTGCAGTAGACAACAATTTTTTCGGAGGACCTTTTTTTATTTTGAACTTTTTTCTATTGAAATTTTTTTGTAAAGGGTACTTGCGTACCTACCTATATTAGTGAAAATTAATAAATCTTATCCTATGGGTGAGTCGCGGTAGCGTATGCCCCGTACACACGAGCTTGGCAGCGCCGCGTAATAAAATATAATACTAAATTGTTTAAATATAAATACAATAAGAGGAAAGTGATCTGCTTTATTGCAACAAAAAGAGTAGGTCACGATTAGAGTGGCAAGCCATATTAGGCAAAATGGAAGGATGATAATGGGAACGCCCGGACTTGCGATGTTTCTCGTCCAGAGATAATTGCAAAATATTCATGAGCTCCAATGGAATACTCTATTTTCACTAACTGTCACTGATTGCTGGAAAGCATATTACTTCCATTTGGCACACAATCATTGCCATAAGACAATGAACCTAATGAATTCTGTGAAAGTGCTTGCCAGAGATCTTGTTGAAAATTGTTTTTCAGCAAATTCAGGTGAAATGGATGCATTGGTATTGAATGTCAACAAAAGAGCTGTTCCACCTAAAATTTCTCTTGACGAGCACACAGTAGCATCCTCCATCAGTACAATGACGTTGTCATTTGCTTGCAGCCGTTAGAACAAAGTGAAATGTCATCAGTTGCAGCTCTGTTGTCACATGATAACCTATTTTCAAAAACTTGGGAAATCTGTTAGGAGTGGACAAAGAAGACAGAGAGGTGAGTGTATTACTATATGTGGGAAAAACACTTCATGGATTTGTCAGGGCTGTGACCATCGCAACATTGGTGAGAAACGAAAAGCTGCTTGTTGTTGCAATTCAAGTTCCAGAACTGAAAAGAGGCCTTGTATTGAAATCCATTGAGAACAAATGGAGAAAAAAAAATCAAGATGACATCAACATTACCACTAATTCTATTGATTCTTTGGTGGAAATTTAATGAAGTGTGACTTCAAAATACAAGGAGGAATGTAGCTTTGGGTGATTGTGAAGTTGCGTCACCCCGGATTCATCGTCGTTAAATAAAAATTCGTAAGCTTTAATATGAATTGTACGAATTTTATTCAATCAAACACATGTTAGGATTTGCAATAATGGGTGGTGGTGGTGGCAGTATGCTATATTTTGCGTGTCGTGGTCGGCAATGCGCTGTGGCAGTCCCCGTACTTTTACGTCCTACAAGATATATATGCCAATTTTACCCATCGAAGTGCGGACCGGCATATATATCCCAGGCAACTACGTTTAAGTAAGAAAAAATGTTTAAGTAATTAAGAGTATTTTAAGGGAACGTGGAATGGGAGGTAAATGTATGGGGGGAGTATGTATGTGTGTTCATGATTGATGTTAAGTTGTCGAATTTCGTTTTCTGGATTTGGTGGATCGTTGGTGGGAATGTAATTTGGGAATGGAGGTTGTGCTATGATCATATAGTGTCCGATAAATTAACGTTGCTGTGTTTCAATATGTGTAGAGTTGTATACATTGGGTTGGTTTGGCGTAGTCGCCATATTGATGAGATTGGGTATTGAGATCGAAGTTGAAGTGTAGTTATGTGCTAAGGAATGCAGTACCAGCATTGTTCTTCTTGGTCCGCATTCGACTTCTGTTTGTGGGGTGGAGTAGCAGGTGTTCCAGTGGAATGTTGTTCGAGTTGAGGAGAAATGTTGAGATATATTGTTTAAGCGTGTTTGTGATATGTTGCTCGTGCCTAAGGAGTCTGCAATCCATCCATTACATCTGTGTTGTTGTTTTTCAATGATGGCTAACAAGGACCAGTGCCCTGCTGAGTGATGTCCAGTGAAAAGAGGGATTAGGTACTGTCCATATAAAAAAGTATCTAAACCACGAGGTACGTGGGCCTCGTTGGTTAGTTGAGTAGCACGAGTCACCAGAGCTCTCTAGAGTACCATAGCTAGCATCATACTTGTACCGATTTTTTTGATGAAATTCTTGTAAGTGTAGTTAAGCCAAATGCAGAAATCTCGCTTGTAAAAAATATCCTCAAAATGCAATTATCATGATGTTCATATGTACACGTGTGTATCTATATCACCAGTGTCACTATTAATTAGATATTGTGAGTAGAGTGTACAGTGCAAGTGTCTAATACGGCTGTGGACCCCCATATAAAACGAGTATTGGCCAGTTTCTGGTAGAAGTGTAAATTTTGAATGCGAAGTCATGTTTGTATTATATTGTCATTATTTCGTGTAAAGTTCTACTTATAATTAAGTACAATAATAGATCGTTATTTTCCGGAGGTTATTATTTCCTGTAAAGTTCTACTTATAATTAAGTACAATAATATATCGTTATTTTCCGGAGGTTATGATTGTATAGAGTATTTTTACGTAGATTGTGAAATTGATTGAATCAGGTAATTATAAGCTTGTTTACATA
>Ga0209092_10003666_pt1 | contig 13175 bp, 12 predicted proteins | sample FraStrMetagenome_FD_187446 | JGI IMG/M metagenome (GOLD analysis project Ga0209092, IMG submission 187446) | Marine eukaryotic phytoplankton communities from Arctic Ocean - Fram Strait ARC3M Metagenome (SPAdes) (version 2) | ecosystem: Environmental > Aquatic > Marine > Oceanic | place: Fram...
AGCAGGCCAACCCGCCATGGTTCAATCATTGTCTTACTAGCGCCGACAGCAAGTGATCACCCGCCTCATTGATAGAGTAGTATCTGACTCTAGTTCGTTATACCATAAAATACAACGCATTATTTTTATAATGTTCTATCAGCTGTTATTAAAGAGCTCTAAATTCATATATGAATAATTGTGAGGATATTTTTAAATTTTTCATTCGTTTAATCGATTTAGAGCCGATTCTCTTAAGTCGGATTAATAACTCTAAGCGTGAAATTTTTTATGAGAATGGAAGTCTAATCTTTGGGCTATCGGGCCTGTACAATATTTACGATCCCAATCAATTAACATCATTCAAATCGTTTAAAAAGAAACTGTATTCGAGCGGCCTCAATGAGCGACTTGCGCCGCTTGGTTATAAAATATCTATATATAAATCGACAGGCAAAATTGAAACAAGCTTATACATGTTACAACCACTGACTACTTAGGCATCTCGACTATGTCTGTGGACACATATTTACAGAATGGATCGTATGATTAGGTGTTTTAAGGACGGCGCACCGTCTTATGTTGGAGCATAGCAATTTCTCCTAAAATGGCCTTGATCTCTTCAAAAACATGGGGGTCTTCAATGGTCGCTGGAATCACACACTGATGCCCATTTACAACCTGACGCATAGCGCCGCGTAATATCTTACCTGACCGAGTTTTAGGTAAACGAGAGACCACCTTACACACCCTGAATCCAATGAAAGCCCCCATTTTTTCTCGGATACTGAGTATAGCGTCACAAATTACTTCGTCTTCTGGCTTCGATGCGCTATCGCTAAGTACAATCAGACCAACCGGAATTTGACCCTTAATTTCGTCATCAACCCCAAAAACAGCGCATTCTGAGATATCGGCATGCAAACCAAGTACCTCTTCAATAGCACCGGTCGATATACGATGCCCCGAAATATTAATAACGTCATCAGTTCTTGACATTACAAACACATACCCACCTTCATCAACATATCCAGAGTCCCCTGAGTCATAATAGCCAGGATAACGCGTAAAATAGGATTCTTGATAACGCTCGTCAGCGTTCCAAAGAGTGGTAAAAGTACCCGGGGGCAGCGGCATTTTTATTACCAAGGCACCAGTTTCTCCTGGCTTGGCTTGAGCTCCTTGATTATTCATCACGCCCACATTGTAGCCTCGAACAGGCCGACCAGAAGAACCTAAAACAATAGTATTATCCCGCATCCCAAGACAATAAGAACATATCGGCCAACCAGTTTCAGTTTGCCACCAGTGGTCTATGACCGGTATGTTAAGTCTTTTAATGGCCCAATCCATAGTACCCGAGTCACAGCGTTCCCCAGCCAAAAATAACCCTGATAAGCTACTCGTATCATAGAGTTTTAGTAATTTCCCATCAGGGTCCTCTTTGATGATTACTCTTAGGGTAGTTGGCGCGGTGAACAATACCTTAACCTTGTACTGTGAAATTACTCGCCAAAATGCCCCCGCATCTGGTGTCCCGACAGGTTTCCCTTCATAAAGAACTGTTGTATTTCCATTAAATAAAGGGCCGTACGTAATATATGAATGACCAACCACCCAGCCTAAATCGGATGCGGCCCAATACACATCCCCTGGGTGAACATTATAAATATTCTTCATGCTCCACTTGAGTGAGACGATACTACCACCAGTGTCACGAACTACACCTTTTGGTTCCCCCGTTGTCCCTGAAGTATATAATATATACAGAGGATGATTGGCTGGAAGTGGTATGCATTCTGCGCGAACTGCAGTTCGCACTCCCTGCTGCCAATCAATATCCCTGCCTCTAACTAGACTCGCAGTTAATTCTGGGCGTTGCAAAATAATACATTTTTTAGGCTTATAAGAAGCAAGCTCAATAGCCGCATCCAGTAAGGGCTTGTAAGCTATAAAGCCTGATTTCTCTATTCCGCAGGATGCGGAAACCACTAAAATGGGCCGGGTATCGTCGATGCGCTTTACCAGCTCCTGACTCGCAAAACCTCCGAATACGACAGAGTGGACTGCACCGATTCGGGCACAAGCGAGCATCGCAATGATTGTCTCTGGTACCATCGGCATATAGATGATCACTCGATCACCACACTTCACCCCTTCGTCACGCAACAAACCTCCAAATCGGGCCACCTGATCTAGCAACTCAGAATAGGTAATGACCAACTGCGTTTGAGTTACAGGACTGTCATAAATAATTGCCAGCCTACCGCCGTTACCATTAGTGACATGAACATCTAATGCGTTATAGCATGCGTTGGTGACTCCGTCAGGAAACCACCGATTAAATGGTGCTCTACTATCGTCGAGTATCCTTGTTGGCTCTTTAAACCAAAAAATATCGGCAGACGCATCGCGCCAAAAATCTACGTTCGACATGTAAACCTCGTCCGACGGATCATTCAAATTAAGGTCTTTTTAACAACTTCTTTATGACAAAATAGCTTTTAGATAACTAATATTTAACCGTTATATGCCTGACGCTCTCTTTGTAAATTCATGGTGAGCAACTGCAACTATTTCTCTTTTTCTTTTTCTTTTTCTTTTTCTTTTTCAATCGTGTACTGTGAACGTTGCTGGGTACTGTTGATCAATCCACCTGACTTAATAATATCGCATAAGTCACTATAACCACCGATATGCTCCTTACCGAGCCATATTTGCGGACAAGTATCTCGTTGACTATTTTTTCTAACACTACTGCGAAGTGTGCCGTCATTGTCCATGAGGACACTAACAAATGTGATACCGTGATTATCTAACAACTGACGCGCAGCGTTACAAAATGCACCTGATCGCGTCCCGTAGACTGTAATTTCCATAACGTTATATCTCGCATAGCTAAATGTAGCCGATCTAATTAAAAATATTATTCAGACAGCCCGTTCAAAAAAAAAGCTACATACTCTCCAATGAGCTTTCTAATTCATTGATTTCGTTAATTGGATTCTGACATGTGTGCTTATCACAAATAAAAACAGTTGTTTTGTTATTTATTGGATATTTTCCATAAGCTGGATGCCCTTTTATGCAAGAATCAACAAGGCGGATATTAATTATGTGGCATGGGTTAATTGCTGCAGAGTAGACTTTGTTAATCAAAACTTTAGTATTTGCGTCCCCGGGAGATATCGCTATGATAATTTGTGGGAAGTCACTCAGCCACTGACTATAGTTTAAAAGCGAAACCATTGAGAGAAATTTAGATTCCGCTTCAACTGAAAATGCAGACAAAACGCTTTTAGCATCATCTCGATATAAAGAGTCACCCGTCAAAGAAAAGAGCTGACAGAGCACCTTGAGCATCATCGCATTACCAGACGGCACTGCGCTTTCTGCGGCTGATTTAGAGCGGATAATGAGAGATCTTTGATTGTCTGGCGTTAGAAAAAAACCGCCCTCTTTCACATCCCAATAATGTTCTTTTAACCTAGCGACCCAACTTTTAACATCTTTTAAATAAGTAGCATCACCGGTAATAGTGTGAAGAGTCAAACCGGCGTATGAAAGGTTGGCATAATCATCCAGTAATTCTAAATCTGTCTTTATCCCACTTCTATAGCTATGGTGAAGCACCGTACCTGTAAACATTTCACTTTTAATAAAGCTATAAGCATCTGCCGCAGATATAATCCAGTCTTCTTGTCCAAAGGTCGCTCCTGCCTCCGCCACAGCCGCGATAGCTAATCCGTTCCAATCAATCAAAATTTTATCATCTATATCGGGATGAATTCTCTTAGATCGAACGTCGAATAAAATTTTCCGGCATTTTTTGAGATTATCTTCCAAACTGGAATCCATTGTGAGCGGATGATCCGTTCTATTCAGGATATTTTTACCATCGTCCCAATTACCTTGATCTGAAACATCATAATATTTTTTAAATAGCGCCGAGTCATCTCCTAAAATTTGATCTATCTCATATTCGCTCCAAATATAGAATGCACCCTCCTGAAGACACCCATCCCCATCAGCGTCGTTAACCGAAGAGCAACTCGAACAAAAACCTGCTTTATGTTGATGCATTTCACGAATAAGCCAATTCACAGTTTCAGTTATTGTATTAAAAAAAAGTGGGTCCTTGGTCTCCCGCCATACAACTAAAAGAAAGGAAACGATCAACGCATTGTCATAAAGCATTTTTTCGAAATGTGGGACCAACCAACGGTCATCAATGGTGTAACGCGAAAAACCACCCCCGAGATGATCATAAATACCACCAAGGCACATATGCTTTAATGTTCTGACAACTGATTCTCGAAAAACCAAGCTGCCTGTGCGAACATACGCTTGCCACAAATGCTCTAAAAAAGGTACCTGTGGGAATTTCTCGTTTATTCCAAAGCCGCCGTATACTATATCCATCTGGTCTAGGATTTGCGTCGCGCTATAATTGAGAAATTCTGATGAAAATCCGCTGTCACCTAATCTATATGTTTTTTGTGTAAGTTGGTCTAAAGTTTTCCTCGCATTTTCATGGGCTTTTTGAGGATTTCTGGAAAAGAGCTCTGCATGCGACCTGATAACATCTGGAAATGAGGGATAGCCGAACCGCTCATTTTTCGGAAAATATGTGCCTCCACCAAAAGGTTCGCCAGCAGGAGTGAGAAACATCGTGAGGGGCCAACCACGTTGCAAGCCCATACTTTCCAACGCTGATTGATAAATTTTGTCGATATCAGGGCGCTCTTCTCTATCGACTTTAATATTGATGCACAGATCATTCATTAGCGCAGCAATGGAGGGATCAGAAAAACTTTCTTGCTCCATCACATGGCACCAATGGCACGCAGAGTAACCTATGGAAAGCAGCACTGGCTTATTGCTCTTTTGCGCCTCCTTGAAAGCATGGTCATCCCAAGGTTGCCAATGCACAGGGTTAGTACTGTGCTGGAACAAATAGGGACTAGATTCTTTAGAGAGTCTGTTAATCATTTCACAGCATTGATCACTTAGTGGCGAGGCCCAGAATCAGGTTGCAATAAAAGTCTCTGCACAATTTTACCGTTGATAACATGAGAGCGTAGAATCTCATCGACATCCTGCTCCGTGGAATACGAATACCAGACTCCCTCTGGATAGACCACCAAAACTGGACCCATTTCACAACGATTCAAACAACCAGCACGATTAATCCTAATGCGGGATAACCCCATTGCCATTCCGCGCCTGCACATGTAATCGCACAAAAGAGAGGATGCCTTACCCTTACAGCACCCTCGTCTATGCTTAGGAGGTCGTTCATGGACACAACAAAAAACATGTACATCATAATAAGGGGGCATGTAAAACGGGATATCGTCTGTCGAATCTTGATACAAAGTACGGTTGGCTGTATTCCGCCATTCTCCCATTGCTCAACTCCTACTTATTACCAAGACCAAGTCAAAATATATACCTTTACGGAGTTATGTTAATTACCGTTAATTCATCGAGTTACCTTATCAAAGGCCTTTATAAGAGGTGTCTATGTAACCTCTCTGTAATATGAACAAATTAACAATAACTAACATAACGCGTAAAAACATCCTGCTCTTGTATCGATCAATAATATATAACGGTTTGGTAAAGTTTAAATAATCACTTTATCAAGCCTCGCCTAAACCCTCATCTTCATCCTCTCGAGCAGTCAAAATCGTAGCAAACTTACCGGTCAAGAACCCAAAGCCAGCGCCAATAATCATGGATAAAACAACCGCGAAAAGAACATTATTCAGGCTTGCCTCTGTTAAACTCTCGACGTTCAATTTATCTGGGGTCTGCAGTAAAAAGGCAAAGGAGCAAGCATAGCCATATGTAGTAGCAGGGATTGACGAAAGAAATGTGACGTTTGCCGAGATTGTATAAGCTGCAACTGTGACCCCAACAATAATTCCGGCCCACAATGGCAAAGTTAAAGACTCACCTAACGGTATAGTCAATAACATGAGTGCCGCTATCCAGGCAGATAAAACACCGAAACTATTACAGATCATTGTACTTTTGAGTGCTGGAACATCACCGCCACTATGAAAAAAACAGGCCCAAGCGACAAACGCTGCCCATATAAGAATTCCACCTGCAGTTAAAAACAACCACGTCGCAAGACCTGCGAGTAAGCCGATACTTACCATTAATGGGACTAAACCTCTCATGGTACGTTCCCTATATTATATTTGTTTAACTATCCCCGTTGCGGATATGTAGCAACTCATGTGTGGAGGTTGCCACGCCATTTCTTAACCTCTGAAGACCATCATCACTTTTTAATAGCATGAGAGTAAATAGGTACATTTACCTAAATGAAGGGGGTTTTAATCGGGGCATTGCGACCACGCGGGTCATCAGATAGATAGTAATTCTTGAAGCCTTTTGGGTTCAACATCTTGAGCACTGGTCTCAAAAATAATACGTCCTTTGTCTAAAACAATAAATCGATCTGCAATCTCATATGCAAAACTTAACATCTGTTCTGACACTAGCAATGCAAACTTCCGTTCAATTCTCAATTCATTTAACGAGGCAGCAATACTTTTTATCGTAGAGGGCTGAATGCCCTCTGTTGGTTCATCTAAGATAAGAATCTTTGGATTTGTAACCAAAGCACGAGCTAACGCTAATTGCTGTTGTTGCCCACCAGAGAGATTGCCAGCCAATCGATTTTTAATCGTTTTTAGAGCGGGAAAAACATCATACACAAACGACGGTACCTTTCGCTCCTTTGTTACATATACTCCAGTAAGGATGTTCTCTCTTACCGTTAAATAAGGGAAAATCATTCTGCCTTGAGGAACATACCCCATGCCAAATGCAACACGTTGGTAACTTTCTTTTTGCCGCATTGAATGACCCAGGAAACTTATGCCCCCAGAAATCGATGGCAATAAGCCAATTAATGCCTTGAATAAGGTCGTCTTACCCATGCCATTACGCCCCAACATAACTACACATTCATTCGTATTAATTTGAAAACTAACGTCATGAATGATGTGACTATCACCGTAACCCACGTTAAGATCATTAACGTCCAAAATCACTGGCGAGTTATTCACCCAAATACACCTCGATCACCTGTCTATTTTTCCTTACGCTATCAAGGGTACCCTCAATTAAAATTCTGCCTTGATCGAGCACTGTCACCGTTTGTGATATCAAATTAACGAAATCCATATCGTGCTCGACCACGATCAAAGTACGTCCCAAAGAGATCTCCTTTAATAACGCGGCTGTTAGTTCGCACTCTTTAGGGCTCATTCCTGCAACCGGCTCATCAAGTAGCATTAACTCCGAATCTTGCATGATTAGTTTACCAATCTCGAGCCATTGTTTTTGACCGTGAGAAAGAATCCCTGCTTTCTTTTGCAACTGCTCCTTGAGAAAGATCTGCTCGGCGACGGCCTCTATCTGGAGGTTAACATCGCGTGAGTTAGGTCTAAATAATGTTCCCCAAACACCTCGGTCCGCAGATGATGAAAGACCCAGGTTCTCAGATACCGTCAAATTTTGATAAATTGATGGAGACTGAAATTTTCTACCAACTCCGACCCGAGAGATTTGGTAATCCTCCATATCGGTCAATTCATGTCCGTTAAATAAGATTGAGCCAGACGTAGGTACGGTCTTTCCACATAACATATCAAGTAAGGTGGTCTTACCTGACCCATTGGGCCCTATAACAACACGCAGTTCATTAGGTGACAAACACATACTTAAACAATCGATTGCAATAAAACCGTCAAAATTAACTGACACGTCAGAAATAGTAAGAATATCTGTCACTTTTTTAAGCGCCGATTTTGAAGGCTAGCCTTAAATCGAGACGATAGACTGGCCAACCCAAAGGGTAAATACAGCACAACAAACAAATAAATAAAACCAATAAAGTAAGTCCAATATTCGACAAAATTCCCAGAGAAATATGTTTTAGCTCCGTTCACAATGACAGAACCATAGACAGCGCCTACTAGTGATAATCGACCACCGATTGCGGCATAGATGACCATTTCAATGGATGTTGCAATTCCAATGAGTGATGGCGAGGCAAGGCCCGTCTGAATTGTAAACATAGCTCCGCCAATAGACGCAAAGACGCTGCCAATCGAAAAAATAACCGACTTAAAAAGAGGCGTGTTATATCCTAAGAATCTCAGAGAGTCATCCTCATCACGAATCGCTCGCAGAACATTACCCGCACGCGAAAGAATAATAAAACGCCCAAAAAAAACCGTACAAATAAGTAATCCGCAGGTTATAAAATACATAACATATTTAGATTGAACCGTGTCTAGATCAACGCCATCAAACGTTCTAAAGTCCGTAATTCCATTAATTCCTCCGGTGTAACCTTGTTGGCCTATAATAACGATCGAAACAATTCCAGATAATGCCAATGTCACGATAGTAAAATAGACGCCACTAATCGACTTTCTGAAATTAAGGTAGCTCAATAAAAAAGAAACTAGAAATGGTAGTACGATAATAAGAACGATCGTCATCGGCATACTCTGTGAACACTTCCAAAACCATGGGAGTTTCTCAATACCGTTCCATACCATAAAGTCAGGAAGGCCTGTTGATCCAAAATACGATGCAAGCGCATTACTTGAGGAAGCCTCGGAACTAGTGGCCGCTTCTAATTTTAAGAACATCGCCATCAGATAGCCTCCAATTCCAAAAAAAATGCCTTGCCCTAAACTCAAAATTCCGCCGTACCCCCAAAAGAGCACTATCCCCACAGCTGGAAAAGAAAGACACAGATACTTAGCAAGCAAACTCAGACTATAGATATCGAGAGTTAAGGGGAAAAATAATAAAATCAATATGATAAAAATTCTAAACGAATGATATTCCAAGAGGTCGAGCATCTTCACGAAAGCACTCGACCGTAATTTTAAAAATGCAGTGATGGCCAAGAAATTATTCACTAGCCTCTCACCTTTCTATAAAACAGCCCATTGGGCCTAAAATAAAGTACGACGATCACCAACATTAATATGCTGGCCCGAGCCATAGATCCGCTAAAGTAAAACTCAAGCCATGTTTGCATTTGGCCGATCAAAGCCGCCGACAGAATCGTACCGAATAAACTCTGAACACCACCAAATACAACGACAATAAATGTATCTACGATATAAGATTGACCGATATCCGGAGCCGTAGCGGCCAACATAGTAAATGAGCTACCAGCGATACCCGCTAAGCCACACCCTAAAGAGAACGTGTATGTATTAACGGCATCTTGGTTTATACCCGCGGCCCCACTCATCTCGCGGTTCTGTGTGACGGCCCGAATCAATATCCCCCATCGTGTTTTGTGAAGGAAAATATATAGTAAAGTGGCTACGGTTATACTTAGAAAAATTATAAAAATACGACTAAGAGGAAATGACAAAGACTCTGTCACATAAAGCGATCCTTGCAACCATTCTGATGTTGGAACACTTACGGGTCTGGGACTAATAAACTGCCTGAATAACTGCTGAAGTATTAACCCAATACCCCAGGTCGCGAGCATCGTATCAAGAGGTCGTTTATAAAGACGTCTTATAATAGTTCGCTCTAGAAAATAACCAAAAAAAAACGTAACCACGAATGCTGTAAAAATACCGATCAAAAAGTAGGCATTCAACAAACCGGGGAAATATTTCTGGAAAAATATCGATACCCCGTATGTTGTATAGGCACCCATGGCCATCAATTCGCCATGAGCCATGTTTACAACACCCATCAGTCCGAAAACGATAGTGAGGCCCAATGCCATCAACATAAGTATGCTAAATATACTAACACCTGTAAAAGCTTGCATAGCGATAGTATCAATACTCAACTCAACATCCTCCATAAGCTACAAAAGATAAAAAGTAACAACGATAAGCTTTACTAATTGATTTAGATCTATAACACAGGAAATGGTTTTGGTTCTAACAATGGTGATTCATAGAGTATCTCAACCTGTCCGTCTTCTTTGAATTTTCCAATACGGGTACGCTTCCATAAGTGATGATTATCTTTATGGACTGTAACCCTACCCTCTGGGGCATCGACTTCCATTTCTGAGGACTCAGCCACTATTGCTTGGACATCAAAACTCTGCGCTTTTTCCGCGGCCATTGCCCAAAGTAAAACCGCCGTATAAGCGCATGCCAAAGTGTCTCCTGTAACTCTCTCAGGCCCGTATTGATCCTTAAACAATCTTACGAATGTATTGTTGGATACATTATCCAAACTCTGAAAGTAACTCATACAAGATAAGGTACCAGCAGCATTTTCATTACCTATTCCGGACACTTCCTCCTCAGTTACAGCTAGCGAGAGTATTGTTGTATTTCCATCTAACAAACCTGATTCCTTTAATTGCTTAAAAAAAGCGACATTACTTCCTCCTACAACACAGTTAACTATTACCCTAGGCTTAGCAGTTTTAATTTTATTAATTACTGAAGAGAATTCTATGTGGCCAAGCGGGTAATAGTTTTCGCCGACCACCTCAGCGTGCAAACGGCGAAGTGTTGATTTACAAAGTTTGATCGTAGTCCTAGGCCATATGTAGTCGGAACCGACAAAATAAAAGCTACTGCCGCGGTTCTTATGCAGCCATTCAGTTGCTGCAATCGATGACTGTGTAGCTTCTTGGCCCGTATAAATGATATTTGGAGAGCGTTCAAGTCCTTCATAATAAGTAGGGTAATAAAGTAGCCCATTTAGTTTTTCAAAAACGGGAAGAACAGCCTTGCGAGCTGCAGATGTGTAGCATCCGACCACCGCAGCCACCTGATCCTTTTCAAGTAATCTCTTTGCCTTTTCGGCGAAGGTAGCTGGGTCACTCGCGCCATCTTCAATAATGGGTTGAATTTTTTTTCCTAACACACCTCCTTTTTTATTAATCATGTCGATTGCTAGTAACTCTGCTTCAACAACAGATCTTTCGGCAATAGCAATGGTTCCAGTAAGTGAATGCAAAATCCCCAGCTTTACTGTATTCGTAGCATTTGCTGACCCTCTTGAGAAGGACGACGGCAATGCACTCGCCATTAGTGCAAGTGCGCCCCTCTTTGCTAACGCGCGTCTATTTATTTGATGCATAGGAAAGCTCACTCCATATTATTTAAAAATAAAAAAAAGCTCCGTAACGATACTTTTTGCAAAGTATCGTTACGGAGCTTTTTTGCTTACTCGACCTGATGGGCTCTATTGCATCACAAGGTCAACAATAACCGACAACATCTTATGGGATCCACTGTAGCGTATCCAAAAGACTTTGACTATGACTTAATTAACGAATAAACAGGCTTGAACAATTACGTACCAATAACTATGCAAAGTATAAAATGGGTAGCGCCACCTATTGATCTGATAGTACGAATACGGTTATTTCTATGCCTTGTGAATTTTGGAAAAACTGAACCCACTTATCTAACTCAAGGACAGTACAATGACAAACACAGAAACCAACGATAAAGACTCGCAGTTACCATACTGCCTAAACGTTATTGGAATTGGACGAAGCGGCGCAGGGTACGTTGACGGGCTCCTCCGAACGGGTGAAATAGAAGATATTTTATTGGACCCTAGAGCAAGAATATCTGCCATGGTTGTGGATATTGGGTCTAAGTATTTAAGCCGGCCCGAAGACTACGCGGACACGCTTAAATGTCGATTAGAAGAGCAGGGCATACCGGGTGATAACTTTAATTTTCAATCAGTCTGCCTAGATGTACCAAAGTCTAGTGATCTAATAACGTCTACGACAGCTCTTTCTGGATCTAAGAAAAATTGGATAAATAAGAAAACCGACATACCGGAAGCTGGATCTCATTTTGCGAGAGCAGTGGCTAAAGCAATTTACAACACCGCTTATGCTGACGACTCTACCGGTTTGAGTGAAGCACTAGATATTTTTATAGCGCACTTAAAAAAATCCGAACTAAAATCACGAATAATGGTGTGTTTTAATTTGGCCGGAGGAACAGGCAGTGGTATCGCGCTAGATCTTGCGCAACACTTAGCGAACGAAAAGCTCGGGGGGGAAATGCCCGTCATTGGCGTAGGACAACTTCCGCATAGCGGCGATGGAGACACATCACCTAACGTGTTCGCTAGCCTAAATGAACTCGCCTACATATCTAATAATGAAAAGAATGCGTCAGTGACTAAAAACTTAGATGAAGATTATAGTAATCCATTTAAAGGCGGATTTTTTATCACAAATACTGAACACTCGTGGCAACGGCTCACCAGTTATACACCCACAGGCGTGCAAGAGGTGCGCGATCGCTTTAGGCAAGAAGTGACAAATAAATTTACCCAAGATTCATTTATGCGTTTCGCACTTCGAGATTCAGATTCGGCTTTAAGACAAGTTATCAATTCTGCTGATGAGGGCCAATGGATCTATTACAACCTAGCAAAGTTTACTCATCCAGGAGTACAAGTTCTACCGGGAGAACCCATCAGTAAATGGCGGCGTGTTATAGACCAATGGATCGACCATTTAGACGACTTTTCTGGCCTAAAAAAAGAATTCCGAACCCAAACCGCCGATGTGCATCTCCATGTGCCTAGAGAACTCGGTTCTGAACACTTCGGAGAGAAAATCACCCAACGCTTAACTGACAGTTTTCTTAAAACTGGAGGCAAATCGAATATAAACATCGCCCATCATGAATTTTTCGATCACCTAACATCTTATGCAGACATATCAATGACAGGGATTTCACAAGGCGATTTAAATCAATTTTGGGAAGCACATGATGGTTACTTGAAATTAAGCTCCGAGGAACAAAAAATGTGTCACTCATGGCTGCTAGATAAAGATGTAGTGCTATCCAAAGTAGCCTAACAAAAATTGATAAGGTAGTTTAAAAAGTATTACATAATATCAATTTTTTGAACTAGACAACACATATGGAGGCCTAGTGTGATTACTAGCAGTAGCTTTAACAAATTTACACTATTCTGGCCTCCAATATGTGAGCACATCTATGAGAGGAGAACACGAACAAAATGGCACATCTATTTAAATTATAGATGTGGTGCAAAAACAGAAATAAGTGAAATAGCAGATGACTTTATTCAATATCTAATACTAGGAGCCTTTAATAGCGATCTTATTATTCACTCAAATATCAAAGAAATTAACCCTAATCTAACCAAAAATGAAT
>Ga0209092_10003669_pt1 | contig 13168 bp, 6 predicted proteins | sample FraStrMetagenome_FD_187446 | JGI IMG/M metagenome (GOLD analysis project Ga0209092, IMG submission 187446) | Marine eukaryotic phytoplankton communities from Arctic Ocean - Fram Strait ARC3M Metagenome (SPAdes) (version 2) | ecosystem: Environmental > Aquatic > Marine > Oceanic | place: Fram...
TGGGTTGCTAATGATCCAATAGGGTCGTCGGATGATGTCCTTCAATTCCTATTATTCGTAGGATTACGTAGATCTTGGTATGTTTGAGGTAAATTTTGTGTTTGTTTAGGTGACTTTTCAAAGAAGTAAAGACTCCCGCATAAGAGGATTTTACGCAATATAACAGCAATATTCGTTCTCCTCACAATTTAACAACAAGAACTTCCCATCTTGCGCCGTGAATTTTTTTTATCCCTACGCAATCAGAAGATAGTTAGGTATATTAGTCTAGGGGATGGCAGAGCTGGGCGACGGTCATAGCAAAGAATTTTGGCTTGATTATCTACAAACGGTACAATCTAGTCCTGATCAGCGAGCATCTACCTACACTGTACACTCCTGGTGTCAAGAAATCGGAAACTTTCATAGTGTCGAGTCTCCATCTCAAGTTAGAGCCGGAATAATATCGTGCTGGAATCTTTGGTTCAGAGATCTTTATAAAGACTTCCCGGAATTATTTCGAACCCTGTGCAAAGCGAAATTCTTTTCTCGTAGCATTACCTTCCTCCAGAAACTACATTCTATTTCAAAGATTACACACAGGAAGATATATCAATTAAATCAGCAATATTTTTTCAGCAAAACCTTCGATCATTTCGATAGCATCATCCAAATTGCCATCTGCATACTCAGCAACACTTTCGCTAATCGAAGACAGGAAAGAACCTGGATTCAACGAACACTTGATAGTAGTCGACACATCAAATATTCAGTAACCCGCATCATCTCTAAAATTGATCCAGAGGCAAGTATTCTCTCTCGACGTACTGCTACAACAGAATAAGATCCTTCAGTTTTAGTGGCGTAAATTTGATAATGACATCAAGTCCCCCCATACCGTCTTTTCGCCAGCCAACGCAAATAACACCGGATCCATCATATGATTTTTCGTCGAGCGACAACAGTCCTTCATTCACCCAGAATACGGGAACACGGTTGCTCTTCGGAACACACGATAATGATCTTAATGGTCGTTCGCATACTCCCAGAGATTACTATGATCAATTATTCTCGTCTGACTCTGACGACAGCGACGAGAGTGGTTACTTCTCGAATTCTTCTATATCTGGAAATTTGGCGCACCCGCTATCTGCACCGAAGTCTGATCGACACCTTTCTCAGGGTCGCCATTCAGAACGTACCGTGGAACTGCTGGATCTACGGTATTTACCGGAAGAGGAAAAGGATGAGCTTTTAGGTCACAACCAACCAATCCCTAAAATAATGGAGCAGGAGAACTCCCCTTCCCATCACATTGATAAGATTGCAACATTCAACATACGTAACAAGTATGATCATGTCGGAGCCGCAGAACTTTTAGTTCAAGAGGACTTAGCATTCCTGGCTTTGCAGGAACCATACATATCTTCCAACAGGCCAACTGCTAGTTGGCAATCATTTACCAAATGTGAACTCCAATCCACAAAAATCGATTGCTTTCAAACGCAACATCAGGTCATCTTAGTAGATACGTTCAAATGGGGAGGCAAAACGGCACACAATTTCGAATCCCACTTCCAAGGACGATTCATAAGCATGGCGTTTCAATTTAAAAACAATAATGCGCTGGGCATTATTTCGATTTATGCATCTTCTGCAGAAACCCATGATGATATACTAGACGGAGTAAATAATTCCATTATTCTTCAAATCGACAAAATCAAAGCTGAATGGAATAAAAGTATCCCGAATATAAGCATCATTATTCTAGGAGACTTTCAGGAAACAAGCTCTATCTCGGATAGAGATAATATTGGAAAATTTCGGAAGCTGAAATGTGACACAGGTATACTTGCTCAGGTTGAGGAAACTCACGAATCGGTGGTACGCAAATTTTCCACTAAACATCCTTATGTCACTAGATTCGGCGAGGCCGGGGCCAGAGGAATCGACCACATTATGGTACCGTTAGATGAGGATACGCAACAATTTTTCCCAAATGCATACATTAGCAGGGATGCAGGGGCTACTTTTTTCCCATCCGATCATTCAATGTTAGTATGCGAATATACCAGGAACGACAAAAACAATAATGAGGAAGGAATTAGTACATGTAAATTTCAGTATTCCAAACTCTACAATATTAAGATGAAAAGTACAGGTGTTAGGGGAAAAAATATTTCATTAGATGATTCACAATTCAAAGACTCGGAACGATTTCTTTCCCAATCGGCTTTATACAATGAGGTTCAGAAAGTCACAGGGAACGATGCTGATTTAACTCAATATCATCTAGATCCTATCGAACTCAGAATTGATAAACTTAATCAATCACTATGGGAAGAGGGTCAAAAGCAACATGTATGTGGCAAGGCAAATAAGTTGGTTCGTATAAATGACGATCAAGCACTGGAGCTTTCGTTTATACACAGACAATTTATGAGGGCAGTCAAAGAAGTCATGCTCAAACTGAAGTTAAGCGAGGAAAAAGATAATCTAACTTCGGCAGGTGCAACGAGGGGCAGATTACGTAAGGGAAAGGGATTTCGGATGTTTCAGAATCTCCCCATTCCATCCAAGCTCCGTTATTTGAGAATTGCGCTGAAGGCTAAAGCTCGTCTTGTCGAAAAGGCGCAAAACTGGTTGAAAGAGTTTCACGTGCGCGAAAGCTGCAATGATAATACTTTGAAGGATGATGACCTATGGAGAATCATAAATTGCATTGTGAAAACGAACATCATCCAGAAACATGCTAATGTAATTCGTTCGAAGATGGCTAGCGAGGAAATTGAGAGAGAAACACACGTGAATTCCATTAAATCCATGAAATACTCCAAACACAAGGATAATGGCTACACCCAAAAATCGTCAGAGGATGAGCACAATACGAATAAACCCAACTTTCTTCCATACGTTTCAGATTCCATGGCCCTTCTTATAAATTCATGGCTTAATAAAGCGGGTTGTCAACAAGGGTTCAACGCCAAACCTCTATCAAATCTTTGTACAGTATTAAATGATGATATTGGAAATTGGAAACTTCCGCTCACAGAATTTTGGGATCCGGACAGTTTAAAAAATAATATTGAGTTCAGGCATAAGATCAGCGAAAATCTCGAATCATGTGCGATTGCATTGCGGAAAATTCAGGCACGAATCCAGAATATACAAGTGAAATATCGTAAAAATACATTATCGTACTTTCTTGCAGTTAATACAATCGATGCTTTCACTAGAAAAGTACTTCATAAACAACGTTCGGCACCCATGACCCATTCAGTCATATGGGATAACTCCACCAAAACTATGCGACCATGCGTCAACGAAGTGGAAGAATTGAAGGCAACCCAAGCGTTCCATGGAAGATGGATGGGCAACACGAAGGCAACAGAGAATTGTGCTTTTGCCAAGGTGGTCCATGTTGGAAAGTTGGGACCTCGAGGAGTAAATTTAAACAGTAATAGGAAACTCACCATGAAGGACATCCCTAAACTTGTTTACAACGGAAATAAGCTGTCTCGGAAAGTCAAAAGAGCTTTTCTAGCTGCTCACAATAAACATATTGCCAAAATTTTCAAATGCCCGAAACGTGACAAGCGAGAGTTTTTCTACCCTTTTTTTCTAAATGATCAAACAGGCAAAATGAACAATGAAGCTTCGGTGGAGGTAAAATTGTGGAAAAGCCTATCGGGCATCCCTGGGAAAGCTAGGCACGCAGGGTTCCAACTCGCCACCCTCGGTCGCTTTGGCCCCAGATGGAGGAATACTCTATGGAAAATGATACGTTTAATGCTTGTAATGCGATTTATACCTGGTGAAATGAAAAAAATCGCCCGATATCCGATACCGAAACCCGGAAAATTAAATGAGTATCGTCCGATATCACTTTGCGATGATCTATATTGTTTTTTGAATGCTATTATAACAGGTATAACTAGCAAAGCGATTGAAAAAGCTGGATTGTTACACAGTGGGATCACATCGTATCGAAGAGGACAGAGCTGCGCCACTCTCGTAACGGTGGAACAGAGTTTCCGTGAAGACTGTGTTGAAGGAAACCTCCCAACTGTTCAGATAGATGAGGACGAGGAAAAATTCTTTGATAGAATTTGTCTCGAAATCATTCTTACCTCAATGCGCATCAACGGTTTCCCCGATTGCGGCTTTGTCGAATTCAAAGCATGTATGATGGGGGAAAAGCTAGTAGAGATTATCACTTGCAAGGGAACTGCTTTTGCGAAATTTGTGTGCGGGCTGGAACAGGGAAACCCCGACAGCCCCACGATCGCTAATTTAGTTATCAAAATGAAACACGATGTGTGGAGCACGATAACGGATACATTACAGGAAATTATGAACAAAGACCCAAATAATATATGTAATCGATATAAGTTTTATGTGATGGACAAGGACGATGGCGAAATCTGGATTTACATGATGGGCTATTGCGATGATAACACCAAATTCATCAGCTCCAAAGATGAGAATCTCTTAATCCCTTTAGTCCAAGAATACCTACAACTCGCAGGAGATTTGAGTATGACTACAAAAATTGGACGCAAAAGTAGCAAATGCGAAGTCCAGTTTTTTAATATTTCAGCGGAATTAACTTTGAAGTTACGAAAATGTTGGAGCACCGCATGGAGCTTTGTCCATGATGCCCCTATAGAAGAGCAGGTGCCCTATAAAGTGTTTTTACAAGAATCAGAACTAATCAAATTTTATAATTTAATTGACTACAATGATTTAACTGACGATGACAGAGACAAATGGGACGCAATTGTGGCTCCAAAAGCACACAGGCATCTCGGTTTAACTGCTACTATGAGCGGGGATACCTCAATGTCGAGTCAGACAACACTGAACAAAATGTACGATAGGATTTCACAGTTAAAATTAAGCAATATGGAGCCTGATGCACAACGTAAATGCTCCAACATGCTTGTTTCTACGATGCACAGCTTCGTTCCAGTTCAAAACAATTTCAATCAGGAAGAACTATATAGAATCGACCTCACCATCGCGTCAGCAATCCGAAGAAGGAACGGTATTTCGACATCAGACTGCAAGCACAGAATATTCCTTCCCTTCGATATGGGGGGACTAGGGTTTGTATCTACACTTGAAACTAATATCATTTCAACAGCTCGCGAATTAGAAATCATAAGCAACTGCTCAGGATTAGACTCAAGGACATTCCGAACGCGGATCGCGGCTATACCCGGATATGTTGATGTGGATGAAGAAGATATTTGCAATCATGCTAGAACCGCTATTTACAAACTGGCAAGATATGAAATCTTTTTGAGAGATAGGCGCGATGGAATTACTAATGATATTATTGAAGAACTTGCAGCACAAAATGGGGCGAGTACCGTTGGCAGCATGACTTACAGAGACGGAAATTCTTTCTCGATTGGCTATGGAAGAAATGTAAATGTTAAATTCGCATTTGGCAGCCCTTTACATCTATGGATTCGATCTCTTCACGAAAATAATTGGATCTGTGAGGATACAGAGGAACAAAGAAAATGGAACAAAACACCTTTTTCAATGAAAAAAATTGCGGATGTTTGCGACATGGTTTGTCAGCGACGAATGGCAGATATCACTTCCTTCCATTCCTTTTTTGAATGGAATAACCTCCAGCACAATGAAATGTTGCCCAGCATCAGCGCGGACGATAATGATTGGACATACAATGATATGGGAGCAACCATAACCACCCTACATTCTAACTTAGATGCGACGCAGTGGAATAAACCTGACATGATAAAAAATACCATTGTGCATGCAACAAAAATCCCCTGGGAAAAGCATATAATCACCCTCCCTGGACCCCTTCCTAGTATGAATTTTGACACACATACACAATACGGAAAAATGATGAATGTCCTCTTCCAAAGAGGCAGCCCAATTATTATAGCCACGGATGGAGCCCATACTCCATCAGATCTAAAACAAACATCATCTTCTTTCGCGGTATGTTGCTTGGACATCAGAAAGGAGGAGTCGTTATGTAGCGGAGAATGGATTGGACGACCCATGATTCCGTTATTAGTGCGAAGTGCTAAACTACCTACCAAGCTTGGAACACATGCGATGGATATAGCACACGGGGAGGGCAATGCGTTTTTAATGCAGGAACTCGCTTTTGACCCAGAGCTTCCTCGCATCGTAATCACCGATAGCCTTGCAATCAGGGAACAAATGATTCATATTCGCGATAGCGAACAGAGTGAAGCAGACCGCCACTACATCCGCAGAACCGCTGGCGGAATAAGCAAATATCTCATGGGGATTGTAAAATATCAGATGCAGCGTATGCACCAGCACACAGGTTCAACTAGCAATTTGACATCATCAAAAGCAAAAATGATCAAAATATTCCAAGAAAGGAGTACAACATTCCTGCAGATGGCTAGAACCTGGATAAGTGAAACGGATGAAAATAATGAGGAGGATCCTCAACAATCTCATCACATTTGGAAAAAGAAATATTTCGACGAACATCCAACGAGAGCAATACTCAAGGTCGATTCCCATCAGTTGGATACCTACGGCCGTAATATCAAATCGAAACCTCGATACAGAACTCTAAGCCCTAACTTAGCACTACTTAATGCAAATCATCATGCAGATGTGGGTGCGGAAATGGGCATTAAATTACAGCATAAAAAAACCAAATGCGCATTAAATTCTTCCCAATTTCGCATACCTCCAACTGATCTCACTTTTTTCTTCACTGTAAATGGCCAAGCAGTAGACCGTCACATCAGCAACTGTATCCAGAAAGCATTCTCAGCAGAGAAAGTCAAGCGTCTTCAAAATAAACCAACGCAAGGATTCCTGTGGAGGATTATGGCCCACGTCACAGTATCTTGGAAAACGTTACAACTTCACAAAGGCTTTTTTCGATCTTTGTTGGGCATGAGCAACTCTCATACACGCAACATCTATAAATCCACCCCATACAGAACAGGGCACTTGAACGAATTTCTCTCATCATTATCCGATCCAGAACAAAAAAATTGCATCGCATCGGCATCAATCGGAGATCAAATCAAATATCTAGTGCAGTGCCCTTGGTGCAAGTCCTGTCAAAATAGGACTGATAAAGGAAATAGAAGGCATCACTCACTTCATTGCACACATCCCAAAATTGTAAACTTTAAATCACAAATGAACAACACTATTGCATCCATGTTGGATTCCTTCTTCAAGGACATAGCGAATGAATCAAATGAAGAAGAAATGATTAGCCTCATAGTCGAAATAAGCAATAGTTTCCAAAACCTCCAAAAATCACAAGTGGGCCGAATGAAGAAATTATCCAAAGATCGAAATATATTATACCTTACCATCGAGAGAATAATCGAGAAACTTGAAGGACGAGATATTTTAACAACAATCCATTCTCACCCCATTGCCTTTTATCTTGATCTTTTTCACATAACCCCAGACAAACTGTTCTCCGGTCCCACCGACGAGGAAACTGGAGTCCTGGATACGGTTTGGATGGGCCTAATGCCCAAAGCAATTGCGGATACAATATATAAAAGAGTGAAAGAAATGAGCAACGGTTTCACAGATAAGGAAGACGGAACATGGTGGAAGGAGCACATGATTCAATGTTGGAAGCGCATTGAATCTATCAATATGGGTAGAGCAACCGGTATACATCGCATTCTAAATGGAATAGGGACAGAGAGAGAGGAGGAATTAATTGAAAAATTTAGTTTACAAGACCTAGTCATGAAAAGAGAACGCAACTGCAGAAAATCCCGTAGAAAAGTTAAACCGACGGATGACACACAATTATCACCATCACCCAACAGGAAGAAACGGAAATTGGACAACGAAATCAAGATTAGATGTAATGGAATCACATGTGGTCTAGAAAAAATAAGATGGTGCAGCAAAAGTAATTTCCACCCAAATAGCATACCCGCAACAAGAAAACAATGTCTCCGATGTTCTCTTTTCGTAACAGCAATGAAGTCTGCAGCCAGCTTGCTCATCGACATCCAACAAATGGAAGCAACCATCCAAATTAAGTTCATCACAATATTACGAGAAAAGAGTCGGAAGAAAAGAATAGAGTTTACTTCACTCATGAACATGCTCAAAAAGTTTGTCCCAACAAATGAGCAATTCACAAGAGCACAATACATAAGTAAAAACCGACCGACCGAGAAATGGAAAAGAATATGCAAACTCCTCCTTGATCTATCAGCACGAAATCGTAACGTACCTATATCCCCATCATCTACAACCAAAACAATACAAGAGTGGATTCATGACATCGAACAAACCATCGAAATCAAAAACACGGAACTTAAGTTAGATAACGTTTTTCTTCGGAAATGTATGCAGGAATTCCAAAAAGATCTACAACCAACGATAATAAGTGACATACCTCTCCAAAATCAAAATCATAGACAACTAGTTGAACAGCAGAAAATACAGGATGAACCAGTACCGAAAGCAACCGCATCATCGACCAACAAGAGCATTTCAGAACAAACGCAGGCCCCAACAATAGTAGAAATTCTATCCGATACCCCTGAACCTATTAGTGCACCCGATACACCAATACAAACGACTCGCACCCTCGAAAGCATCACTGACAAAGAAAAGGAAACCATTCTAAGAGCAAAACTTGAGTTAATGAATAGAAGGTCTTATCTATCGGGCGGCGTCGTACTGCTTGCGATTGAAGTGCTACGGGACAAATACTCTACATCTGATATCTTTCTAGCCTGCACTGAAGCAGCCCAAATAATTCTGGCATGGAACCCCAATGAAGGCTGGAAGCGCTTCGCCAGAATCTTCTATTCCAATGCAGTATGCAATGAGAAGCCAAATGGACTATACATTATACCGGTATTCTCGGAAAACCATTGGTCAGTTGTAGCCATCGAGAAGAAACGAAGATTCAGGAAAGCTGTAATCATAGATTCCTTGGGGACAAGTTCTACAGATTCTCGATTAATCAGACTCATAACTCAGGCCTTTACACCCAACCGAGGAAGAGTGCACTGGGAGACACCCACTAGCCGACGACAAAACGGAGTCGAATGCGGGGCGAGAACTATTTGCACTATGATGACGTTAGCGGAATATTTTAGCACCAACATGGATTTTAATAGGGGCATCAGGGCAGCAACATTGATAGATGAGCAAGATACCATGGAATATGACCAAATGCAATTCAGACGGAGAGCAGCAACCTGTGTTGGCAAATATCGAGAACGGATGAAATCACGTGCAATTCGCCTACGACAGTGGAGGTAAGTATGAATCGAGAGAGGGCATGATCGGACATCCCGCCAGAACCAACGAAATTAAGGAATGGGGAATCAAGAGAGAACACGACCGGACATCACGCCAGAGCTGACGAAAATAGGGACTGGGGAGAAGCGACGAATGCATCATGAGCGGATTTTGGCGACAAGCATACCTTCGAATAAATAAAATCAATTTTTTTCTTTTTTCTTTTTCGGTGTAATAGAAGATGTATTGCTGCGGCTACGGAGGGTGTACGCAAGTACACCCGTGTCCTGGACGTTGCATAAGTCAATACGATATTTTCTAAGTGGGTCGTGAACGTTTATCAGCCACAGCGCTAAGTTATTCAACACGGTTAACAATATAACATACTACACACACTACTACTATCTTCTACATACGACATACTACATCAGGTTGTTATCTATATATGCAGCCAGAAATCTTGTTTGAAATATTTTTTTTGCCAGCTTAATAATAAAATTCTAAATTCCATCATGTCACCATTATCCAAAGAAAAAAAAACAGAAACTATGCAACGTAGTAGCTATGTTTGTGTTGTACAATCAACAAGATACAAACAATACAATGCTGCTTGCATTAGCTGTTGGCTATAACATGGGAAGGAAAGCATTGAAACAATCAAGAGTGTTGCACCTTAAAAAATCAAGGATAAAGTGGTCTGTTTTCAATTCTGATTTATCTGACTTTAAGTTTAGAAGAATGTTTAGGATGACACGTGCATGCTTTAACAAATTATGTAGTGATTGAAAGTATTTGAGTTTGTAAGTTTGGAGTTTGTGTTGAGCTTAACATGTTTACAACTAATAGAATAAGGATTAACATTATCATTTAGATTATTTAATTCTTGCTCTAGTTGAAGCAGATTTTGTTCTTTGATCTGGAGATCAGAAAGGTCGATTTCTTGGTAGGAGCTCATGTTGACTTTGTTTGCTGTCGGTACTGGTGATGCTGCTGGGTTTGTTGTTGCTTGGTTTGCTGCAAAGGGTGGGGCGGATGATTGTGTTGGTGTGGCGGTAGGTACCGCAACGCATTGGTATTTGTTAGTTGGGTATTCTTTGAGCATCATACGTATACGCTCACATGTATTTGTGTTGTGAGGCAGGTTGTGATACACACAATGGTCCTTCTTTACCAGGTTTGCAAACTTGGAAGGTTGGAAGATGCCAGCGCGTAGGTCGATGTTGATGTCGCGTTTTCGTTTGGTATCACTGCCCATTGCCGGGGCTTTACCATCTTCGATTAGCTTCTGGTCAGATTTCTTTGGTGGATCTTTCTTGTGAAGTTTGTTTTGTTCACGGATGACGCTTACTGTTTGGAGTTGTTCATTCACTTCAACGATAAGATCCTTGATATTGGTGGTGTGTCAGTTGGGGAGATTCTTTAGGTTAGTTTGAATCTGGGATAATTGAGCGCCTAAGCCCATTATGAAGCAAAGACGCATATGGTCGTCTGAGATGGTGACGTGCTCTGATAGGTCTTTCCTAGTTTGGATAAGCCTGGCTGCGAAAGCATTAACTGATTCATCCTGTCCTCGAATTGGACGGGCAAATTCTTGTTCCTTAATTATGCTCTGAGGGTCAGAGAGAACTCGTTTGTACGTGGTTTTGAGGGTTTTGAGGTAGTTAAGACCATTTCCGCGAAGATGGTGTTTTGACATCATTACTAGTTGAGCTTCTCCATCAAGTGCTAGCACAAGCTTCATGTATAGCTTCTTAGACAGATCTGGAGGGGCTATGGATTCTTCGATGGGTTCTTCTGTTTTCTCATCATATAGCTTCGACCATTTGGGTGTAGCTAGTACCAAGAGAACCTGGTTATACCATGTTGTGAACTCTTCTTTCGGTTTTCCCGAGAATTTAGGGAAGCGGTGGTTGTATGAGTCATTCATGTTGGAGGCTAAGACTGATTGTTGAGTTTTGGTATTTTCTATTAGCTGAAGCATGAGTTGATCCGATAGTGACACCTCTTTCTTGGAGTTTGTGAGCTGAGTGTTTTGTGGTCCTGGGATTGCGGTTGGTTGAGTTTGTATATCCGGGATCAAAGTTGAAGTGACATGGGCGGTAGCTTAGTTGTTGGTAGGGAACGAATTGACTTTGTTTCATCATTACAGGTTGGTTGTGGATCGAAGATGTCTCATGGATTCATAGTTGGTGCAATGGGTTGGCGATGGTGGGGTGAATTGGTAATGTAGCGCAGAAGTTCCTTGTTTTCGGCGTGGGAACATGATAATTGTTGCATTAGTTTGGTCATTGTTGTTTGATGATGGACCATTTGGTTTTGGGATGCTTTTATGTAGGACTGATGTTTGCTTTGAGATTTCAGCATTTGCTGCATTAAATCCTGCATTCTGACTTCCATTCTTCTTTTATCTTCTTGCATGAGTTGGATTTGGTGTAGAAGTGCTGTTAGATCCTGGTAATAGGATTTTGTTGTTGGATGTACATTTTGTTGGATTTGCGAAGACGAAAATGACGATATAGATGGATGGATGCTGCTTGATTCTGTTGACGTAATAGAGGGTGTAGCTCGGTGATGTGTAGCTTGTTGCATTATTGTTTGATAAGGTGTTGCTTGATGCTGTGAATTTGGTGGTGAGAAGAATTGTTGAGATTCCTGTGCAGTGGAGAAAATTTGTGCTGACTCCTGTGCTGGAGAGAAGATTTGTTCCTGTGCTGGATTTGTAGGTTGCGGGAAGAATGTTTGAGGTTCTTGCGTTGGAGGTAGGTCGGAGTTGTAGTTGTTAGTGCCGAGTCCGTATAGGAAATTGCTAAGGGACACATTGTCGGGGATGTGGTTGTTGTGGCGATGATGCGGGTTTTGGTAGTGTGAGAATTGGCTGATTGATGCTGTTTCTACTGTGGGAGTGATGATAGATGAAAGGAGAGAAGCTTCGCGAAGATCTAAGAAATCCTGTTGACGAGGGTAGTTGGTATGATGTACTTGTTGTGATTTAGGTTGTTGTTGAGATTGTTGAGGATGTGTAGACGTGATGGTATCTTGAGACGGCAGTCCTGCTTTTCTTCTTGAGAACATCTTTGTCTGGGGTGCAAGGAGGTGAGTATTTCAAGACCCCCCTCTATGGTAGAGCTACGTGGGGTAGGAGGTAATTCTTTTTTTTGAATGTGTGGTCGCGAGGTGAGGACGAAGAGTAACGTTGGATCGTACGATCCTGGCGGTCGTCGACTGTTCTGATGAAGAATGGATCGAGAGACTCTGCAAGGATGTAACAGTAATATTTTATGAGGAAGCGTGTGCTTGACGGAAGAACGAAATATCACTCTTGAACGGTGGTATTTGAGTTTTCGCCATGCGACAAGGATTTCATGACCTGTACTAGTGGCAGTCATTGTGTGTTATAGTTATGTAAGGAATATCTACGTACGTATAATAATATACTAGAAATAGGATAGAATTTGAAACACTTATAGGAACAATTTTATGTTGGTCAAAGCTTTGGTGTTTCAGAAAACCCGGAAATGCGGCAATGTCACATAATTACCGCATTTCCATAGGTTTGCCCAAACTCCCAAGACTTGAAATGATCAAGTGAAATAAAACCCGCATAGGTATAAGCAATTAGTAGTTTCTACATATGTCACACGTTCCTATGGGAAACGCATCTACGGAGGACAAAATACATAGTAAGATTGTTCGTTGCATCATTGAGCATGCTGGCATAGGAATACATACTGACAATACATAGATTCATTACGTCAGTCTCTTTAGCATTCCAATGCTATATGATATGACGACGTGAGCACATACATCTGTCCCACTCCATACTCAACTTCCATATTGAAATAAACAAATAAGTCTCCCTACTTATATATAAAAATGGGAATGTTGAAGAGAGTCACTTTCATTTGTGACATAG
>Ga0209092_10003670_pt1 | contig 13168 bp, 21 predicted proteins | sample FraStrMetagenome_FD_187446 | JGI IMG/M metagenome (GOLD analysis project Ga0209092, IMG submission 187446) | Marine eukaryotic phytoplankton communities from Arctic Ocean - Fram Strait ARC3M Metagenome (SPAdes) (version 2) | ecosystem: Environmental > Aquatic > Marine > Oceanic | place: Fram...
TCATAAAACATTACCTTACCATCTACTCGTATCCAATAACTTACCCTTCCAAAAAACAAATGGTAATAAACCAATGAAAGACTTTCACACTCTTATAGGTAACGTTGATGAATATTTCCATACACTCACAATAGAAGAACTTATCTCTCTAATGAATAAATAAAAAATCACATTATACCCGATAGGGATTCTTAAGTTTATATACCAATTCTCGAATTACGAAGTTTATCCCATAACACATAAACAAGAGTAATCATTACACCCGTCAACAATACAAGGGTAACATTTACCCACGAAATTTCCCAAAAATTTTTTTAGAGATTCTAACCAATTTTTTCCTAAAATTTTTTTTCAAACTTATACATACTTAATGGATGCCATAGAGCCCCCTTTTTAGGGTGTCAAAATGTCCTATATATACGGGGGCCCGGAGGGGGGGGGACCCCCATTATATGAGGGGGGTAGGTAGGGGGTTGTGTATCAGATACTTAGGGGGGGTGTCTTATGTTAATAACTTAGGGTGGATTGTTAATAACTTTCTTAGGTGATAAATTGTCAGTATATATATTTGGTGGTTACAAATAATAGTTGTATCTTTGTGTTGACGCTTTGGTGTGTGTTGTGGGTGAGACTATAGGGCAGGTTGGAGTCTACTCTTTCGGGGTGTTAACCTCAGACCATTACAAAGATACGACAATCTTTTTTCATATACAACTTGTGTGTTAATTATTTTTATTGTATCTTTGTACTGATGCTTTAGAGTGTGTGTTGTTGGTGTGTATATATGTCCCACCCTACTACCACCCTAAAGGTACCACTTTTTTTTTACATACACAAATAAAGTTATTAACAATAGAGATGTTCATAAGTTTTTATCCCTTGGGATATCTACAGATACTACCTTAAGTATGTGTGTCTTAGGTAGTTATATAGTGTGGTAAATTGTGGTAGTCCCCTTTGGTACATATAAAAATAAAGTTATTAACATTCTAAATTGGGGATTGTGAATAAAAAATAGAGATTTTAGACAAATTGTCACCCCATTTATTTGGTTTTTAGAAAAAAAAGACGTAAAGGAGCGGGACGGGTCAGACCTTTTCCCCCACTTTCTACCACTTTAGGATTATAGTCTAAACGTAAAAAATCCCTGATTCCATCGAGAAAAAAGGGATTTAATTACTGTTTTGTAGTTCTATAATAGTGTATAAAACTGAATAACTTTTTACGACAAATAGTCTAATAAATTAGGGTTTTTAGGGTTAAAAACGTGAATTAATTAGTGTTTTACTATAGTGGTAAATCCTTACCATTAGTAAGGTCATTTAGTTGTTGTGTGATAGATAGGTTAGATATATTTATATCATCATTAACTGTTAGTTTATCAGGATTCTCCATAAGTTCTTTGGTTATTACTTCTAAAGTTTCATTAATAAGCGACAGACCCTTTGAAAGATTATCTTCAACTAGTTTTAAGGTATTGTCATCCATACCGTCTTCTATTCTATCATCCAACATTTTAATCACATATGTTGATGAGAGTATTTCATCTGTTAGTTTTGTTACGTCCATTGTATTGTATCTAATTTTTATTATTTATACGTTCTTATGTTTTAGAAACTCATATACTTCTTGTAGGTCATCACTTGCTACAATAATCTTAGCCTCTACCCAATCATCTAATTCTACACCTTCAGGGATTATATTCATAAGGTCGTCTATTATATCTTTTATTTTAGATAGACCCTTTAAAGACATATAACTTCCTTCTTGGTGTTCTTCATTAATGATTTCTACAGATTTCACTTTCTCTGTAATCATGTTTAGTTGTTCCTGTGTTACTTTAATATTTTTACTCATGTTCTTAAGGTATGTGTATGTTATTATTACTATTAATACACTCTTATAGTTTTAAACATATCTTAGAGTATATCTGTCTATAAATATACCTTATACAGATTCTTCTATGAAAGTCTCTTAAATGGGAGTATTAAGGTATTGACTGAGTCCCCCTTTGTGAGTGGGGGGGATGAAGTAAATATCCTTAATAATCACTGTATAAATATATAATATCGATTTGAATAAAACAATAGTAATATTAATCTTTTTGTGTGTGGCTAGTTAAATCCCCCTTACCCCCTTTTTGATTGTCTCTCGTTGTGTGGCTGGTCTGAATCCCCTAATCCCCTTTACTAACACTACCTCATTGTGTATCTTATAGTAAACAATTATATTATGGGAAGCAAATTCTTTGGAAACAAAAACGACAACAAAAACAATAAGAACAAATCATCTGATAAGATGAAACAGAATAACACTAAAAAGAATGGTGGTTCGGGTATTAAGAAAGCAGGTAGAGGTAAATAATACTCTATAACTCATATCTCTGACTGTGGCTGGTTTAAAATCCCCCTAACCCCCTTTGTATTAATTAGGAGATTTAAGTCCTTCTACGTCTTTGTATTGTTCGTAAAACGTATCGTACATTTCTACTATATTATCTTTATACTGAATATCCATAAACTCATTCTTACCTGGCAATGTTAAGTTAGACTCTGTACGGTATCCTACCATCATATCCTTTAACTTCTTCTCGAAGTCTACCGCTCCTTTGGCTTGTAGTTTATTGTCTCTTACAACCTCTATAATGTCTAAAGTGTTTTGTCCCGCATATCTCTTCTCTCCGAATCTTCTTACAACATCATTCTTTGTGTAACCCACCTTTAACATATCCTCACCGTTAACTTTCATATGAACCAAATATACTGTGTGTTCACCAAAGCAAGTATCCAATCTATTATATAAGTAATCTATAATCTTTGGGTATGTTGAGATGATTTCATTTATTACTTCTATCTTCTCTTCCTCATCCTGAGTTTTAGAATTCTTATACCTTTCATATAGACTCATCTTGTTTTCTTTGTATTCATACCATTTAGGATTTGGTAACTCACTATAGTGGTCCCACATTTCCTCTTCCACAATATCTTTACCATCCACAGGTTTTAAATGTGTAAACCCTAACTCATCATTAAGATTAATATTATAGGCATCCATCTTCCTAAACATCACCTGAGATAAAGTTTCATCCCCTAACTCTAAACTATCATTATCATATAACTTAATACTATCCAATATAGATAACATACATGACGCCATATTATGTGTTTTTTCTTCACTCATCTTTGTTTTATTTTATATTACCAATTCAACTAACTTTACTATAATACTTATCGTCATCCATATGACTGACATCACCGTATACCCAATAAGGAATATAATTCTCCATCTAAATTTACGCATCGTTACGTAAACATTAATACTAAAAATACAGTAACAACCATAATGTTAATCATCGTGTATATCTCTTCTTCGTTTAACTTTCTCATAGGTCTAATCTATATTACCTAAGATGAATGCTATCATTTTCTTTTTAATGTCGATTGATGTCTTCCTATTATAATGCTTCTCAATCCTCACTAAGTCTTTCGCCAAATCTTCTAAAAATGGTTTTTCGGGTGTTCTTTCAAGTTCTTCGTGTTCCGAATATCTTCCTGTTGTTTTCATTGTTTTATATTAAGTGTGCAGGTAACATTTTAACATTGTTAACCGCACGTTAGTTTTAAATTTATATTATATACTACCACTCATACGTAATTGGTCCGCATATATCTTTTCGGGGATAGGGTACTTACAATCTATCTTATGAAAGATATAATCGCCCTTCAACATACCCTCTTGAAACCTATTCATACCTTTTTCGATATGTTTAGCAAAGTATTCGGCTTTCTCACTATCAGGAAATACGAACATAGTTACCCATTCATCCCATGATGAATCATCCATCATTCTAAACCCATTGTATTTTGTTTCAATAACAATGTTATTTTTATCGATTATAGGTGGAGTATCATTAACCTCCCCTACTATTTTCATGTTATATATGGACCTCTCTTTCATATTTTATAATTTAAAAAGTTCGTAATTACTGTTTTCTGTTTTGAATTTAATATAACCATCTCTCTGTTCTACAATCTCTGTTACAGTAGTTGTTTGCCAAGTAAAGTATTGATTAAATGGAGACATGATTAAACTTCTGCCAATCGCAGGTTCATCATGCTTAGATTTGAATCTACCCTCGTCATTGAATTCAATCCACATTACCTCTTTGGATTTCTTAGTTAACCCATCTCGTTCTCTGACTAATTTCCAATTGAACTCAGGGTCTCCAAATAATAGCTTACCCATTTCATCATCCATCTTTAAATTACCATCCTCGGTTTGAGTTAGTAATATCTTTGGTTGTACTCCAGTTATCATTGTTCTTGTTGTTTAAGTTCTAATTCTTCTAACTGTTTTTCTAATCGTTCAATACTACCCCAAATAATACCTGCATTAGGGTCAATTGCTTTAATCTGTTCTACAATTTCTTTTTGGCGACCTCTACTATAAAATCTATCCTCGATAGCACTTGCTAATTCTTGTATGTGTTCTGGTGCATGAATACTGATTCGTAAATCATAATCAGACCATTTTGTTTTCCAATCAATAAAAGCAATGCCTTTAGTAAGCCTTTGTTGTAGATTGTGTAATCTTCCATTACGAACTCTAACAATACTTCTATCGCTTCCAAATACATCCAAGAATCGTAAAACCCATCTTGGACACCATTTTGGTTTTGCTTCATAATCTAACGCAAGAACTAATGGATATAGTGATTTAAAGTAAACACCATCCTCATTCCAAACTGAAGTCCCTAAATATCCATATTTGTCTGCGAAGTTTTTAGGAAAGAAAATATATCTGAAATCATTCAGTACAATGTTACGGGTATGAATCATACCTTTCTTTCTACCTTTCCAGAAAAGTAGGCTTCTAAAAAACTCTTTGATTCTAAAACTCAAAGGTATTTGTGATGATATGTCAAACTTTGATTTTTTCATTTCTCTATTACTTCCACTTCGGTCCAAGCTGCCATATGTACTACTTCACCATTATCTCTGGTACAGTAACTATACATCCCATCAATACTTCTGAAGTTTAACTCTTCACCTTCTTCGATTTGAGGTGCACCTGGTGGTACTTTATCCTCTACTATTACTTTAATTCTACTATTCCTTGGTACGTTGAATAATTCCATATCTTATTATTTTTTAATTATCGTTTTGTTTTATATTCCGATTACAATCTCCCACTTTAACCAACCTATAATAAATTCTAAATCTCCATTAAGGTTTCTGTTGTGGGTTATTTTTATATAAGGTGTTATATATGTTTGACTCAAAACACTAAATATTCTTATTTTCATTCTGCTTCGTATAAGTCTACGTTATTCTCATCCATAAAACCATAGAACTCCTCTCTTACACCTTCATATACTTTAAGTTGTTCTTCTGAGTTATCATCATTGTATTTGATTTCCTTACGAAGGTATTGGTCCATCTGCCAACAAACGTACTTCCAATCACCACCTTTAATAGCATTGTTGAATTCGGGTTGGTCTTCCGGTAAGTTGAACTCTAGGATAGCTTTCATTTCTCTTTGGTGTTAAAGGTTATTATTATGGACCTCATAATCATTCTATTTTAAATTTCTATTACGTTACCATTAGATGTTAACTTACCTCTCTTACCGTCAGTCACTGTCGTCGCGTTTGAGAAGATAGTATCTAAACCTGCTATTTTTTTCATACCTGAATTAGTAGTTATAGTTCTACTATTGTGTATGTGTCCGAATAATACCAATTTAGGTTTTACTTCCTTTACTCTGTTGAGTAAAGATTTATCACCACAATACTCTAAACAACCATTACGGTCTTCAGATAAATCTAATATCCCTTTCGGTGGTCCATGAGTAATAATAACATCAACATCATCATCTATCGCCATACTCCACACTCTGTCTAACTTATGTCTCGCCTTCATAAAAGCCCATTGACCAAACTGCGGGGTATGTGGGGACCCAAATATTTTTATACCGTCTAAAACAATAGACTCGTTCTCTAAATAAATTATACCGTTATCCGTAAAATCATTGTCATTTACAAGACCTTTCTCAATAGAAGTGTCGTGATTACCAGCAACATAAATCCTATTTGGAATGTCCACACCACTAAACCAATCAATAAAATCTCTCACCTCTGATTCGTTATTATATGGGTCTCTGTAGTTACTACAATCTCCACTATGTATAACAACATCAATCCCTTCAGGTATCACAAGGTCTCTATGACCACCGTGAGTATCTGATATATGCCAAATTTTCATATCGTATATTTTTAAAAATTACCTTCAGCTACCTGTAAACAAGGTAAACCGTTTTCTCTCCACATTTTTACTACTTTATCTCTATCATCAAAGACACACAATACATCGTCAGTGTTAGGAAATAATTGGTCTAACCATAACTTCTTTAATTGGTCGTCAGGTATAAACTTAAACTCCTTATTATTTGGTCTCATCTTTAACACATCAAAAGGTACGTCAAATTGTTTTAACCAATCACGAGTAGCGTCTTTAGTTACCTTACTCCTACCACTTAAGATTACAATCCTATGACCTGACTCTTTTAATAGTCTAGCAATTGTAATCACAGGTCTGTTTGGCGTATCTAATGAAATATTATTTGGGTCAAAGAAAATGTCCCAATCCATCTTTCCGTTCTCTTTTATTGAAATAACTCTACGAGTTTCAATATTTGCAAGGGTTCCGTCTAAATCAAAAATTACTGTCTTCATATTACTCTATTTTATAGAATACAAAGATAAGGTTTTACATTTTAATAAACAAAAAAAACCCATCATTTCTGATGAGTTTTATATATTAACTGTTAAGTTTTTTATCTATTTTATCTACCGTTGAGTGACTTCTCATATCAATCTCCACCCATTCAAGACGATTAGTCTCACTATTTAGTTTTTTTAGAAAGTATTTATCACCTTCTTTTTTTCTATATTTTGACACACTAGTTTCTTTTTCTTGTTGAATTAGAATTTGTCGTAGGTCTACTTCTATTTGTCGTTGTAGTATTACCCCTAACAGGTCTACTGTTGTTATAAGTAGGTCTATTATTAGTTCTCGTGTTAGTTCTAACAGGTCTACTGTTATTATATGTGGGCCTCGTATTAGTTCTTACAGGTCTTATATTATTATCATTAGTTCTAACAGGTGGTATTATAGTTTTAGGTCTTCTATTCTTAATAACCCTCGTTTCACTACTTCTGACATTTGTAGGGGTAACGTTGTTTGTTCTTGTTGGTGTAGTTCTTACAGAGTTAGTCCTATTTGGTGTGATTCTTCTTTGATTAATTACACTACCTCTTCTACCTGTATGGTATGCTACGTTAGTACCTCTATATCTATTGTAGAACCCATTATTCCAACCATAATAATTGTTCCAACCATAAGGATTACCCCATTGGTTAGATGACCATCTTCTGTTATTCCAACTGTAAGACCATCCGTGGTTATTCCAACCATAGTGGATTCCATAACCCCATCTATCATATCCAAAAGGAGACCATCTATGAGGAGAACCCCAAGAATCCCAGCCTGTATATCCCCATACCCAGTCGTTCCACATTTCAGTTCTATTCCAATAGTGGTTATATCCTCCGTACCCGTAATAAGGTCTGTTCCAATTATATCTGGTTCTTAATAACTTATTGTTCCAATCAAATGAACGAGGTTGAGATAACGCATACTGAGCATAATCATATCTAAGTTGGAAATCAGTTCTTAACCTGTTTCTAAATTGAAATTCATTTAAAGTATCTACTTTTACATCGTCTATCACTAAAACATAATTCTCATCTTCATATATTTGGTCATGGTTTAATGTTGATATTTTGTATGTGGTACCACAGGAAGTTAATAATAATACGGTAATCAATGCAAGTAAGTTCTTCATAATGTTCTATTTTCTTTTTTTCGTCAACAATTCTTTTCTTTCTGTTAACATTTTAATCATTTTATCAATCTTTTCAATATTTGTCTCATATATGATACTCTCATTAATCATACCATCTTTTTTTTCAGGAATTTCGTCTACTAAATCAATTCTATCGATAATAGATTCTGAATCCCACGTATCAATTATATCTTTACGGTCAAAGGTACCATATTCGTATATCTGTTCCATCATAACACAGTAATCAGTTTCAACCTTAAATGGAGGTATATCGTCATCTTTTATAATGTTTAAATATTCTAAACTGTACGATTCTATATATTTATAATACAAATCAGCAATCGCTTGTTGATATCTTTCCTCACCTTCAACTTTATAAGTTTCTAATTTAGGTATGTCGTATTTACTATAATCAGATTCTTTATTAACTAACAAATCAATATTTTGTTCAATAAAACCATACATATACGATTGAACCAAATCATTGTCATACTTTAAACCCAAATACTTAACCTTCTTAATCGGAAATTCATCAACCGTTCCCCAATCATTAAAGTCGTATCCACTATTGTTTAATAAAAAAGAAACTAAATTCTTATTACTTATATTAACCATCTTTTTTGTTTTATAATAAATAGTTAAATTTAAGGATTATCCCAATATTTTCCCAATACCATCTTAGTTTTATTAGTAATACTTTCTTTACCTTCATCTACATATTTCGATATCGGTATAATTCTAAAGTCGACGCTTATTCTCGCCTTTCCAGTATCGTTTATCTTATTACCGTGTTTTAACGTAGCACCATTCCAATACCAAAACTCACCATACTTTGCCTCCATTGGTGAATAATCCTCTTTCCCTTCTTCAGATTCTACCCAAACAGTGTTATTACCAACCGCATTGGTTAGTGGTAAAAAGAAGTTCCTTTCGTGAACTGAATGACTATAATCACTGTCTTTGTGATACGCAGCAACGGCTAAGTTGTTTGGTTGTTGTACCCTAAACGTAGGTATTTTTTGGAAGTATATTGGCTCTCCTACAATATCAACGACAACTTCCTTAATAAAACGTCTGTATATCGAATACCATTCTGTCGTACTAACATTATCATAGAAGTGTTTATGATAAACAGTTTTTTGGTCTGTCTTTACATCATCTAATATACCATACTCCGTTGAATCAACCCATTCTGAATGTATTTCATCTAAATTTGTTATACCATATAATTTTTGTATTTCTTTAGCGAAATCGTAATTATTGGTATCGTAATTAAATTTTTCCATCTACTTCCATTTTTTAATAACATCCACAATATACTCTCTGTCTTCAGGTGTTACCCACCAACCAACAGGTATTGACACTACATTACCAATTGTATTATCTAAATTAGGTAATTCAGTTTTGAACTCACTCATACAACTGTGTTTATCATTTCTTTCGTGAACCTGAGAAACCATTATACCACATTTCTCCATATACTTATAGAATGAAGGTCTATCATCAACTAACATAGTATAAATCCAAAATGCCGAATCAAACCCTTCCTCTCTCTTAAGTAACGTAACACCTTTAACCCCTTTCAAATGTGTGTCATAGTACAACGCATTGTCCTGATGAGTATCAACGATAGTTTCTAAGTGTTTGAAGTTCTCAATCCCAATAGCAGCACAAACATCATTCATATGAAATTTAAAACCCCACTCTTCAATATCCGCCTCACACCTAAAATCGGTCCTACCCTTTGGGTTCCTATCTATCCCATACCACCTAAGTAATTTAGCTCTTTCTGTCATTTCTTTAGTTGGACAGTATAACAAACCTCCATCAACAGAAGTAATATGTTTAATAGCTTGAAAAGAGTTCATTACAAAGTTTCCGTGATTACCTAAAAACTTACCTTTGTATTTAGTACCCATAGAATGAGCAGCGTCTTCAATTAATATTGGAGACCATCCGTGTTTTTCTTTAAACCGTTTTTGAATATCTTTAATCTCGTCTAAGTCTAAAGGATATCCACCCCAATGAACACCCATAATCGCCTTTGTCTTTGGAGTCATCTTTCTCTCCAAATCTTCTAAATCCATATTAAGTGTTGTTGGGTCTATGTCCACCCATTTAATCTTTAACCCATTAGCAACAATAGGCCAATTAGATGCCGTACACGTCAATGGTGTAGCTAAAACCTCATCTCCACTTTCAATTCCCGGCCATTCCTCATTTGATTTCTTTAATAAATGTAGGGATAAATGTAAAGCCGATGTACCTGAGTTAGTTGTTACTATATTGTCGGTCCCAAAATACTTTGATAGGTCAGACTCAAACTCTTCAACTTTTGGTCCTTGCCCAATATATCCACTATCCAAAACTTCACCAACCTTTTTTTTAACTGTTGGCGACATAAACACCTTAAAAAGTGGTATATTTTTTTTCATCTTTATTTTTCTTTAATCACATATCTTCTCCAAAATGATGTGAATTTACAATTTGGGTCTTTACACGCATATCTTTCACCCATAACTAAACATAATGAAAATATTAAGGCAAAAATAGCATAACAAAATAACGCCATCCATATAATTTTTAAGTTCTCCATAGTATAAAATATATATATAAAGAATAGATAAGTAAAATAAAATCATTACCTTTGGAATCTAAAATTATATCTATGGTGCTATGTAAGTTACATTCGGGAGAAACAGTGTTAATTAACACGAATAATATCAATTACTGTGTGGAAGGTAACCTACCTCACCACGGGGATGTTAAATTGGTGAAAGTAGTATTTGTTGATGGTACAGATAAGTGGTTAAGACACTCTCTATCTGAATTGGTTGATTTATTTACTGTGGTATCCTCTTAATATCCTAACTTCGTATAAACCTACTCCGTACTTATCGTATAAGTCTCTGTTGAAGTAGTCCTGTAAACATTGTCTTACTTCTTGCATTATTTCATATCCCGTACCTTCGGCATAACCTAATTCATCATCAAACCACTGTTCGTTGTTAATCAAATGTTCAAAGTCACCACTGGTTCCGTCGAATAAACTAAATTCAGAGTCATAAGACAATTCAAGGTTAATAAATAAATCACATGTAGATTCTGAGACATCATCTGTCCACATTGAAAGGTAGTTAAACTTTAACGAATATCCTCCACACTCATATGATAACTCACCGTTACGATACAATCGTTCACATTCTTCTTCAATGAGTTTAACGACATTTTCCATCCCTCCGTGGTATTCAACCAAATAATCCTCATATTCAAGACCCTTACTGTCTTTCTTTGAGACTCCTAAATATTTTAAATTCTTTAGTGATGGACCCATAGTATCAAACAACTTATAAATCTTTTCTTTAGTCTCTAAACTTTCCGATATGACATTATCTTTTTTACTCTTCTTAGTTTTAACAGTATTTAAATCACCAATAAAAACCTTTGGGTTCATTCCCATCGACGCCGCAGTACATAATCTAGTATTACCTGAAACAACATGATATCTGTTACCGAACTTAACAATCATCGGTCTTTCATACTCATCATTAGCTAATTTTAACTTTAACTTATAAGGATTACTCTTGTTATAATGTTTTGAAATCATAAGGACTTTGAAGAACTCTCCTTTTGATATTTTGTTAGACTCTGTATTCTCTAACTTAGACCATAAATCATCGTCTAATGTAGTTTCATCACTTTTCTTAAGGGATTGTTTTACGTCATCAACAGAAACTGAAAAGTTTTCATGTCGTGTTAGGTATTGGGATACTCTTTTTACTTCGTCCATTTCACCCTTAACGTTGGGTTTAAATTGTGTTTTACTCTCCATTATAATAAATATGTTATTTTTTAGATACCAGCCAATTAAGTATTGTTTTTGTATTTTGTGTTAATGATGTTACTATACCACCCAAACCATCATTTTTAATATGTAATTTATATTTCTTTTTAATCTGACTTTGACAGTATTCTAATAATAATTCAGTGGTTTCTTTTCCTGGACGAATGTAAAATTTACGATACATATCATAGACATAATCTAACACATTTGTTTGGTATAAGTCAAATAAAAAATCGTCTTTATGTGTAAATTCATGTAACCTATCATAGTTTTCCTTCTCATAATATAGATATTTATTATCTATTTTTATACAGGATAACTTACTGATAATAAAATAATCACACATATACTTAAGACCTCTCTCACTTAACCCCATAGTCTCTCCAGAAATTAATCTTATCACCAACGACCTCTTTAACCTTTTCAATTGATGGTCTATATATGTCATACAAAACCTCATACGTTTTAGGGTCAATATCATTTAAATATTTCTTATTTGATGTGTTTGTGACGATGAAAGGAAGTTCTTCATGTTCCACCCCCAAATAATTGAATAAGTCCCTTAAAACCTTACTACGATTCTTTTTAAAGTCTTCCGTGACGATATAGAAACAGTTATCGCCGAATACTTCTTGAATGTTATTAATTAAATTATCATAACGTCCTAGTTGTATCTTATTCATTGAACTCATTCTATTGGGTTGATGCTCTGTTAGGAAATCATATCTCTCCATTTGAAACGCTAAAAACTCTTCAAAGGTTGTATTATGATTTATCTCCTCAAGTACACTATCATAATAATTTTCGTTGTAAGTCGAATAATCGTTGTTATATTTAGACATCACAACAGAATACATAAAACTCCACCACGATAAAAACTTATCAATCGGGTCTCTCATCATAAAGATTATCTTAACATCTTCTCCACAATACTTTTTTATCGCGTTTAAATATAACTTATCATTAACATGTGTGACACTCTTGTCACATATTATTTTATGTTCTGATGTAGCATTAGCAAATGTCTTATCACTAAGAGTACTAACATCCTCATTAAAAAAATGTCGGCTAAAGAAGTGAGATTCATAAGGTAGACCATAAATCTGACTATGGTCATTAAGTATTTTTTGTAAAGTTGAGGTTCCTGATTTTGAACCACCAACAATAAAAGTATTAGGTAAACCCATTTTATTATCTTATTTCAATAAAGATATACTTTTATCAAGTTTTTGTGAAGTGTTTTCTAATTGTTCTCTAATGATTTTTGTTTGGTCAGTTGATGAAGACTTTAAGTAACTGACTGTCTGAGTTTTGAGGTGACAATGACTCTTGGTTTCCTTTTTGGATACCATTAAGATGGTCATTGTTAGTAAAAATAACGTAAATAACCTAGCTATGTTATTATTTGTTTTCAAGTTT